>WLWD01000407.1_pt1:0-100000 | contig 184748 bp, 149 predicted proteins | sample 6712731 | NCBI WGS metagenome assembly WLWD01 (sample SAMN12718690, study PRJNA576275) | sponge metagenome | isolation source: marine sponge | host: Mycale hentscheli | place: New Zealand: South Island, Marlborough, Capsize Point | collected 2014-11-01 | reverse complement strand
TAAGACTGAGTAATTAATACTCTTCATTTTAATAATACATCATATTGTTTGATTTTCAATATTTCTTAAGTTATGGGCATTATTGTAGAGTCACTTCAAATGTTGGCAGATTTGGTTTCCTTAATTCAGGCTGCAAAGAATTAAAAAGGAAGGGAAGAGAAGGAAAAAAGGCGAGTGATTAATTTTAACTAAAAAGCGGGTGGAATCGACAAGTAAAGGCGGGAGTTAGTTTTCAAAAGAAAGACGAAAGTACGAAATAGAAGACAAAAGTTTCTCAACGTAGGACAGAAATTCAGAAGCAGGAGAGATAGACAAAGGAAAAGGGGACTCCGTGACTCAAGAAGAAGAGCTGAAGAAAGGAGATGTGGGTATAAGAAGAGTGCAGATAGTTCACAAAAAAGAGAGCAGGAGAGGGAAACTTATGTAACCTTAACCAATGGTAGAGAATGATAACTGAGATTCTTACTTTACAATACGTCAAGTGCCACTATGTGGTAGGGTACTTGCTAGTTTCTAATATTGTTGTTGTTGTTGTTTGTTGTTGTTTTGCAGCACATGATGCTGTGTTTCCCTCCAGTGTTCCCAAGACAAAGGACACACTCAATACTGCACAGCAGTTTGTCCTGGTATGTTGTTTTAATGCAATACATTCTCCCAGTACTAGTGGACTAGTCCATTCAATGTAGAAATGCTCGGCTACCATGGGAACGACAGATGTGTGGAAGCCCTTGCACTCGTTGTTTCTGTTGTCAGACCACACCCAAAAGGTGGGTGTGTCAGACACGTCCACTCTTCCTCCTCGCTCCATCTTCTTGATATCAGATGGTCACATGTCTGAAGAGTCTTCCACCATTGCAGCTATCCAGCGCGGGATAAAGCAGTCCAGACTGTTCACACTGGGAGTCGAGTAAGAGTGGAGACCCCTTACCATGTTTTATATCATCTCTCTGGCTTGTGTGTATTTATTTCAGTTCTGCAGCCAACAAACATTTTCTTCGCCTCATGGCACATGTAGGAGCAGGGTGGGCGGAGTTCTTTGACCCCAAGACCAAGTCCAAGTGGGAGCGCAAAGTCAAGTCTCAGCTAGACAAGGCCTTCCAACCTGCTCTCTCCTCAGTCTGTGTCCAGTGGCAGCAGTTTGATGACAACGCCCCCAAACCTATACAGGTGAGAGTCTAGAGAGGGGGCGTGTCGAGATTGGCAGTGCGTGTGTGTGTTTGTGCAGGCTCCAGTAGAACTGGTGTCCTTGTTCAATGGCAGTCGTCAGGTAGTGTACGGGTTTGTCCCTCACTGTAAGCAGGCGAGTCTGAAGGCCAGGATAGGTTGCAGGCAAGTGGAGACCATGGTGTCCACCTCAGACCTGGCCATGACCACAGGAAAGGTACAAGTTACAGTATCTTATCTCTATTGGACCATCCAGTCACTGTAGTGTACATACACACATATATACATCCATACATACACACATACATACATCCATACATACACACATACATACATACACATACAAACATAAATACATACATATTAGATGTTGCATCAACTCACTGCGAGGGCACTCATTAGAGACTGGACTGAGGGCTCTCTGGACAGCAACAGGATGGAACATGAAGTATGTTCACTTATGATAGGAGGCACTCTCCTTTATGCCATTAGGATAGCAGCAGATGTATCTAATATTTTAATTAAGTGAGATACACACATCACTTTAAGAATCATTAATTAATCTTGTGAACTAGCTGAAGTTAATACAATGTTCCTTTTTAATTGATTTGTCGATATAGCTATTTCTTTTTAGTTTTGGCACCTTTGTGAAAGGGTTATAGTAGTATATAATTTGTTTATTGGAGATTGTGACATATCAAAGACATCTCACTGCTGGGCACTTCTAAAGATGTATGCACATCTTAGAGATGTAATGTGGTGATGCTCACTCCTATGGCTGAGATTTTACAAAGTGTTCAAAATAAACATCAGCTAGTGTATCAGAAAAATGGTCACATAGGTATCACAAATCCTGTGTGTGTGTGTGTGTGTGTGTGTGTCTGTCTGTCCCAGATTGTGAAGAGAGACAGGAAGTCTTACATTATCAACATCAGTAAGGAGTACTCCATTGTGTCTCAGTTCACCAGCTTTGTGGCCATAGAGGAGAGACACAAGGTGAGGTCTTACTGTAGACTGTCTTATATGTCACTAGTATAAGTATGTGTGTGTGTGTGCTCACAAATATGTCCATGTATGTGTTTATGCAGTCTTGTTTATTTTTTGTTTGTATGTTTATGTATAGGATGAGAAGTTTGAGCAGGATTCTGGTCCATCCATAGAGGAATTGGTGGGCAAAGAAAGAGTGGACAAGTTGGACTACATGGGCTGGAGTCTGGACCAGGGAGCTGACCCTATGAAAGTGAGAATAGGTTTATAAGACATTATCTATGTATTTCTGTATTGTAAAGTGAGTGCAGTAGGAACTAGAAAATTAGCATATAAAAGCAGTGGCAACAAAAACAATTAAAAATTATCATAATAGCAAATTTTCTCTGTTCTAACAACCAATATTATGTTAATTATAACTCGAACCGACATTTCAACTCTTTGCTGAATTATTAAAACAATTTTTGTTGTATATAGGATGCAGTGGATAAAGTGGAGCTAGCATTAGCTGAAGGCAGGCGCATGTATTTGAAGGATGCTGAACACATATACTCTAAAGCATTGGAGGAAACTGAAGACACACTAGGTGTAAGCACTCCAAGATTCAAGGTAAGGTCTCAAATGGTAACTGGTGAGGAGAAGTTCATTCTGTAATTGTCTTTACAGCTGGCAATGAAGTTGCTATCTGTTTATTTTGAGAATGGAGAACAAGGAAAGGCTCACGAAGTAGAAGACTACTGGAGGCAGAAGCTGTCTGTGTTAGTTTCTCAAGAGGCCAATAAGAATCTAGCTACTCTGGAGCACATTATTGAAGAGTGAGTGATAATTTGTATATTAGGCAAATGAGAGGAAACACTATTCTAACTTAAGAATACATAATATAACAAGAACAAAACACTATAAGGGGTTTCAATGTTTGGTCCCATCATGATATATATATATATATATATGTGTGTGTATATACTAGTGGTGTGCTTGAGCACAAATGGCGAGTGAGCCTGCCTTGTTAGGTTGCATAAAACTACAATAAGATCATGATGATAAAAATAGTTATACCTTTATTTCCTGAGTAGTGGTAAGTCTGTAGTATCAAATTTAAGCCATTCTGACTACTTACTATCAGTGACTCTTGAGCAAGCTAACAAAAAAAAAATACTGCCAGAGTTATTGTAATTTTAGCTAACAAATATGGAATTATGTACTCAGCTTCTCCCCGAGTAGTGGTAGTTTCTGTAGATGCCATTCTGACTATCAGTGGTTCTTTGACAACCAACAAGCGGCACTTAGCAGCTTAAAAAATGGGTAGTTTTTAATTTACGTGTGGTAAAGAGTTTTCAATGTCATAATAACCAGTCGCAGTAACTTTTTGTGACTTGAAAAACCGGCATTTTCGTAGGAATTCTCTCACAATTTTGAGCCTAAGTTTAAAGTAAGACTTATTTAATGCTGTAGTACCAGAAGAAACTAGGGATCAAGCCTAAATAACCATGTTTTTGGAGAAAAAAAGGAAACCATGCGTGCATTTAAGGGGCATACGTTCCATCCATACATACATATATATAGCATATGCCCGATTTTGCATTATCCACCCCTAATACTGTCTCGCTCACTCCACTCGCTTGCCAATAATATATAATATAAGATTTGCAGGCCTTGCAGAACTGTATTCCCCCCCCCCCCCGCCCCCCAATGCAACACATCATACAAGTAGAAAATCACAAAAGAATACTACTACTACTACTCTTTAGCGTACTTTAAAAATACATCAATTTGTTCAAAAGAGAATATACTTTGACTACTGCTGCTAAAGATTACACTTGAGCTTCAGGAAAACTAGAGGAGAGAAACTATAGAACTTGGGGAAAACACTTAGTGTGAACATTATTACTTTTACTTGTGGAATGTGGATGAAATTATAAATAAATATTTCATTCTAAATGCAGCTCGGCTAACTTGCTCTCTATTTGTGCTGAATGTTATTTACAGTATATTCTTATAATCTACCATTTGTATGCTTGCCAAATTTGTCATTTTACCAACCAGACAGAAAGCCACTGTGCTATTGGGTTGTTGATACTTTTAGAAATTCCATAGAGGAAGACAGGAAGAAACGTAGTGGTAAAGAGAAGATAAGGCAGCTGATGGTGGACAGAATAGCAGAATTAGAGAGTGTAACAGGAGAACAGGGAGACAGTCCACCTATAACACTCGATGAAGAGGATGATGAAGAATTGTTAGAGCCCATTGTGATTGACACTGGCATGTTCTCTGTGAAGGTTTGCACTATGTGTTGTATTTGTCTACATTTTCACTCATTTCTCGTCTTTCACACTTGTGATGTTATCAATATGCTTATCAGTAAGAGCTGTTAAGTGTCACTTTCACGAAGTACAAACATGTTCTAGTGCTAAGTCTTTGTTCTGTCTCTTGTTGCCCACTTCAGGCTGGTATGGCAGGAGAAGGTACTCCCAAAGCTGTGTTTCCTACTCTTGTTGGACGTCCAAGACATATGGTATGTAGTGTCCCTCCTTTACCTGTTGTAGATTACCTAACTTATTGGAGACTCAGTACAACAGACATGCATGCACACATACTCAATTATGTTCTAAAATTCAGGGGCACTTAGTTTTTATGCTATATATATATATATAATATATGCACTGTTTCCTAGTGAGGGCTTTATGTATTTATCTATCAGATATCAACTTTTGAATCAATTCTGCTACTGTACTATTATGATACATTTTTTGAAACCTTTATTATTATTATTTTTTTTAATAATAATAATAATATTATTATTATTATTATTATTTGGCCATTACTTTCATCTTTGACTCTGTTATTGATAAAACTGTACAAAGTACTTGAAAATACATGTATAATTAATTTATGACTTGTGGATGATTATCAATATCTTTTCAAATGTTTCCTTGCCCGCACACAATATTCCTTATAATTTTAGGGAGTAATGGTAGGAATGGGTCAGAAAGATGCCTATGTGGGCACTGAGGCACAGGCCAAGAGAGGAATTCTCACCATGAGGAGTCCGTTTGAAAGACCAAAAAGATCTTCTGCTATATCTGCTGCACCTGCTCCTGTGAAAGCATTGGAAACAACTGAGAAAGAAAAAGGAGGGCATAAAAAATTAAAGAAATGTATAAGTATGTCAATAGACCAGTCAAAATTATGTTCAGCAGTTATTTACAGTTGATTATTTTAATGTGTCAGGGAAACGAGGGTCAGTTGTTACATCAGGGATGCAAGAGCCATTATCTATGACAGGAAAAAAAGAGTCAGTATCTCTGTCAAGGCAACAAGAGATTAGTCAGGTGAAAGAACAAGTTGAAGAGGTCAAAGCAGCCATGCTAATGAATATAGAGGAAGTGCTGGAGAGAGGAGAGAAACTGGACAACTTGCAAGCGATGTCTGAAGATCTGGAGGTAGTTTCAAGAAGTTTCTTTAAAGCCTCAGCCTCACACCAGCAAATTCAAACTGCTGCAGTTGAATTGAAAGAGGAGTTGGAGGAACCAGAGCATGTGTATGAGTCTATGGACATAATTGTAAAGGAGGCAATGCCTGTAAGATCAAGTTCTTCTCTAAAGAAAAAGATGCTTTTACCAACTCCTGTTAAAAAATTAGTTACTCTATCGGATGATCAGTCTCGTCCAGTTCCCATTGGGGTGGCTCCTCCTCTCCCTAAAGCTCCTCCTCTCCCTAAAGCTCCTCCTCCACCATGTGGAGGTCCTCCACCACCTGGAGCTCCTCCTCCTCCTAGAGCCCCACCTCCACCACCTGGAGCTCCTCCTCCTAAAGCTCCACCTCCACCATATGGAGCTCCACCACCACCTGGAGCTCCACCACCACCTGGAGCTCCGCCACTTTTCTTTTCAAAGATAAAGAAAGTTAGAGGTATAGTCACTCGTTCTGGTGGTCCCCCTCCTCGAGGAATTGCAACAAACAGTCTCTCATTTGCCCCTTCTAAACCAGCAAGTATTCCTTCCACAATGAGTTCCCGTTCTAGTTCTAGACTCATAAAGAATGGTGGAGGACCTGAATCTCTTGGTGATTTTTCAGCGGCAGCAGTACCTACTCCTCCTCCACCTCCACCTACTGATCAATTGTTTAAATTGTTTGGTATAATGACTACAATAATGACTTAGTATATCCCTATTCAGTGGTTCTGGTATATTTTGCAGATAGGCCAATACGTGCATTACCACAGAGGTCACAGGTACATGCTCCAGCTAGAGAATCAGCTGTGACTAGTTTCGGAGGGAAGCCTTCCAGGGGAGGACTGTTGGGCTCCATTCGTGCTGGAGTAGCTCTGACGAAGACTGCCCCTATGTCAAAGGTTTATTTATTTTATTTACATTCTTCTTATCTGTAACAGTAGTTATGCTAATAATGGTGGGTGTGGTAATTACAATTGTTGTTAGTTATATTAGACAAGACCTTGTTAAGTATTATACACAGATTATCAGCTAGCTAAGAAAGAATAATATAATATTATTATTCAATGTCTGACTTGACCTTTTGTCTATCAAATAGTGACAATTAAAATGTTGTGTTAAGACCTAGAAGTGTAGGGTGAAGGAATGCCTAATAGATAACTTTGTAATAAAGGGGGTGATTTTTGTTACCAATTTACTCTACCTGATGTTTCCATTATTAATTCCTACTGGTATTGGTCCAATATTGCAGTGATGTGCCACACTGCTGTTACTTCAGCGCACTTTAGGAGGTGTGGTCACCAAATGGGTGACAGCAAAACTATTTCTATATATATTTCTGTATATTCTATATTATATTTATACAGTATTTATATATGTATAGTATTGTCCTGAATTACTTTTGATTTTCGCACGAGCTCCATTTGGTGCACTAGTGAATTTTAACTAGTTTTCCATGTAGTAAAATGCTACTATTTGCTAGAGCCAATACGACATAATACCATGCCTCAATATTCCTTGTTAATGTGTATGCTCATCACAATGCAAATTTAAGATAGTGCTGCAAAAGTCAACACACGAGTCGTAACCCTTTCCTTCCGGACTTAATTTTACCGCACGTAGACGACCTTGGGCAACGACGGTTAATCAAATTGATTACCGTTTTATTTTTATATCTTTTTTTTAGACTCGTCTAAACCCTTATCAACAAATTTTACCATATAGAGCTTGCTTTGAGCTTTCCAACGATATAAATAATGTTAGGTGATTCTACTGCCCATAAGAATTCCATACGTTTGAGCTACCAAAAAAGTGTTGACAATATTTGTATATACTTGTACATAAAAAATAAAAATATATATAAACACTTGACAAAAAAATTATTATTGCAAATATATATCATTACAATGATATAGATCATAAATCTTCTGTTCTTTCATCAGGGGTGACTGTCAACTCAGGAATAAAAAGAGCATCACTGCGTCAAACATCAAGTTGGAAAAGATCAGCAAGAATTTCCTAGACGAATATATACATTTTTTTGATGACAGTTACAGATGCAAAACACCGTACATATATATAAGGACACTCAAAAAAAAAATTTTTGGTAAAGAAAACACCACATTTTAGTGTTATACACGTAATTATCTACGGTCACAATAACAGCATTGTTTATGCGTAAATTTGGAAACATACATGTACTATTACACACACAAATGCATGTCAAATGTGAATGTCAAAGTTAAATTGTACTCAAGAGGTTATACAGAGACCTTAGCCAACCCACCCTAGGTCGGCAAAGATCACCACGAAGGTTGTACGAATACGTTCATCTAAAACAATACAAACACAACACAATGTTTTTGTTTGCTATTAGTGTATTTTACCACTGTCATGCACACACACACCCTTCAAAAACATACACATATATAGATGATACTCAACTTACCCTGGCTGCAACAATATGAAGTACGTCCAACCCCTGTATGTCTACACCAAGTCGGAACAGATCATCAGGGCTACTCCCGTCAGTACACATCCCTAAAACACATCCCTAAAACACTCCAACACACAGCAAATTTGAATTTTTTTGAAAATTTGAATGTGGTCAAAAATACCAACAAAAGTAAAAGGTGTATAATTCAAAAACTACTCAAGAATAACACATAAAAATATCATAGTGAAGCTAATACCTTTCTTTTGCTAGCTAGGCTAACAAGAAGGCTGCTTTTGTGATAAAATATGAGCTTACCAAGGTCAGAAATGTTTCCGTCTAACTTCTGAGTCGGATCTGCTGTATTCTGATTCATTGGCGCTGAAACTAGGTCCACTGTAAGGTTAGACCTCATCTCCTTCCTTTTCACTTGAAACTGAATCAGGAAACTCGGAACCGTCCTCCTCAAGCAACTGTAAAATCTCCTCAGCGTTGTAACTCGTTGAAGCCATTTTGAATATGATGGTGCAAAAAAAAATTTTTTTTCCCAAAGTTGCCGAGGTACCACAGCGCTCACACTTTTTTCCTGTAAAGTCACATGCTTCCAATGACGTATTATGAAATAACACGCCTAAATATAGCAATGGCTAATTTATAAAAAATCGGAGAAGACAGTTCGTTCAACCGGGGAGTGTTCGACCGTAAAGAAACAGTTAGTCTGGTACATTGGGTTCTCACGGGCTCAAAGACATTTTTTACTGCTTCTACAATGCTTCTAGAGAAAGCTAAGCCATCTAAAAAGCTTTTGTGACTGGGGTAACTTTTTATATAATTTTTCATAGAGACCGCTGTAAACATTTGTGACCTACCTAAGCATAAACGCAAAAACTGTGAAATACTCTCGAAGCTACATTTTACCTAGCTTTAGTAATACTCTGGGCACATGTATTTCAAAATTTAAGCTTCTAACTAATCGTTAAGTGTCTCTAAAAAATTGAAGAAGCCAAACCGGTCTTGGAACGCTTTAAAGCGTCTACCGGAAGGAAAGGGTTAATGGCACTGAATAGTTATACTATTTCTCACCTCTAGTTTCTTGAAGCAAAAGTATATTGTTTAGCAGCACACTGAAGTCAAAGACACTGTAGTTGAAGTGTACTCTCTTGTTAGCAGTGCTGAAGAGAAGTATACTGTCTCTTTTAGTGGCTTTCTAAAACACTTATAATTAAGCTATTATTGTTAAATAGTTGACAAAGAGAACAAAGTTCAAACATTTAGGTCTGCATCAAGGCTAGCCTGCTTTGCATGGCCCAGGAGCATTTACAAAAAAACTGTTGCCATTTCATTATATATGTCACATAATAATTTCCACCAGTTTGCCTACTTTATCGGGCTATAACTCAAAATCTTTTTTAGCGCGACAAGGACCCTTTTCACAGAGACGGTCACATATGTTCATACCAGGGTTGGGGTCAAATACATGAGTATTTCTATTTATGCTGTATTTAAATACATTTTCGGAGTATTTGTATTTTTGTATTTTAAGATCTAAAAGGTGAAGTATTTGTATTTGTATTTTGAATACTTTTTAAAAGATCATGTGGTAGCATTACGAGCTTTTGTAATAGTAGAACGTAGAAAATAATAGATTTATTGGACATATTTCTATTGGACAGATATATTCTTTTGTTTAGTTCCATGTAACACTTCATGACTGTAATATTGATGCAATTCAAAAGTATTTGTATTTGTAATTGAAATACTTCATCTAAGTAACTATTTGTATTTGTATTTTGTATTCGAGTTCTTTAAAGTATTTGTATTTGTATTTAAATACTATTCAAAGTATTTGACCCCAACCTTGGTTCACACCAACAATTAGTTTGAATTTTGTACACTTCTAGTGTATTTCTTTGCCATGCTCATTCACCAAATATAACTTACTTATAACATAAATACTGTTGAAGATATCAGTTCTAGTAGTTAATTTTAAAAATAATTTAAGTCTTGACGTATCAGTTGTTACTGTTTCATGTTTAGAAGTAAATAAAATAGGTCCATAAAAACAACGATTACATCTAACCAATTCCCTTACCATTCCTTGCCTAATTTCTGTTTGTATAGTATAAGTAACTTTATTAGTGTTAATACTATCAAAATTGAGTTTTTTGTGCTCCTTTGAATTCATTTGATGAATATTTACAACTCATAGCACTCTTTGTTTATTCGTGATGAGAGCTATCTCAGCAATTATACAAATTTAATTAGAAATTATAGTTCAAGTCATGAGATATGGGCGTGTTAAGTATAAAGTGAAGCTATTTTAAAATATGATTCAGTCATTCTCAGCTGAAATAATTATAATAATAGCAAATTTTTAACTGTATAGTTAATTATTATTAATTAATTAAATGGTTAAGTTATAATTAACTGTATATTGGCTGTTAAAAAGAGAAAAATTTGCTATTATTAAAAAATACATATATTTAGAATTGGCCAATACTCCATGGCTAAAGATCATCTACTGTTATGGTATTCTTTATTTGTGTGCTTATTCAGAAGGACACTGCAAGTACTGCCATGGATGAAGTACTGGCAAGACGTATGAACATTCAAGCAGCTATTGAAGTGGAGGAGGAGAGTGACGACAGCTTTATTTCTTACAGCGATGATGATGACTGGGATAGTGATGGAGGAGGCGGCGGCGGTGGTGGTGGTGGTGGAGGGAGAAAAATCACTTTACTCAAGTCCTTAGAGAGAGAAGGGCTGCGTTATGATAGGTCACGTAGATGTTCTACAAAGAGCTTAGGTTCAGAATTTGATGACGATATGGGGTTTGGTCTTTTTGTAAGTATTTCATGAAATTTCAGTGTCAGATGTGCGGTCAGTAAATGAATTAACTAAACAGATAAGTTGACTAATTGGCAGCTAGCACAGAAATATCCAAACTTTGGAATGTATTGCAAGTACACATAATAAAGAAAGTATATATTAGTTATGTCAGAGCACTTATAGGTGGAGTTTAGCATAATTTTGTCATATCCCCTTCCACCTGAAAATTGTTTATTTGTTGTTTGTTGAACTACCTCAGTTTTACTGAGTAATGGTTGCTCATACTTCACAATGATAACACAATTCTCCCTTGAAAAGATAGAACTCCTGAAGTAAGCCTAAAAGCTATAATTTAGAGGGGGAAAGGTGCCACTTGTGCTTCTATAATTGGACAACTTTGATAAGTAAGATTACCTAAATTTTCTATTAAACACATTTAATGGTATCACTTGATAATTAAATCAAAGAGTGGATGAGAACTTAACAAAGATTTACTATGAAACTCGAGAAGTATAATAGTTACAGCAAAAGTAAATAAGCCATAGAATAATGCACAAGCCCTTTATGATGTATAACTTGTACTAAAATACTCTCAGATGAGATCAATTGAAAATCATGACCCAACTACTGTGAACTTTTTAAATGGATGTTTGTATGCCCAGCCATTGTAAAGTGTCATATGAATGAAGCATGTTCTTCTGTACCATACGAAGTTATTGCTCATTTGCTACACAGTACACATCCTAGATATTTTTTTTAAGAATTGAGTTTCTGTGAAGAAGGCTCTTTGCTGAAAGTCCATCCATATTGATTAAATATGTACACTTTTAATTCTTTTGGATTTCTTTAGGATGATGGTGAGGTTGCATTACCAAGGAAGCCAGCAGTTGAAATTAATGTGGATGAAATATTCGCTGCTCAAAATAAGGTGGGTAAAATACTTAAGCACTACCAAGTTACAAGTTTTGATATTAAGATTCACTTTAGGTTATATTGCAAGCCATAGTAATAATTTACACTTTAGTCAAATTATGCTGGTGACCTAAAACGTTTGACCAGTACTGTATAATACAAAAAATTACACTAAAAAATTTGTGCTTTAGTTTGACAAATACCTCAATAAATTGAATAATATGTATATGTATATATATGTAATATATAGTTAAGCCATGGATTCGAGGATTTATTGATGATAACCGTCCTGATCCCGAGGGCGGGTTATCTAGCAATAATTCCAGGAGTTGCCATTGTTTAACTATTTTATACTGTAATTGCCTATTTGAACAGAGTAGAAGACCAAATAAAATGAGCGGATATTGTTGTTTTGAGGGGGAAATATGTCTAGTTTAATGTAGCAAAGGTCATTCCAAAACACCAACAACAAGATAAATGCACATTCCCTTTCCGCTGTCTTCTAATAAAAACTGTTATGGTTGAACGATGATATCCAGTGATGTTCACAATACAAGACTTTATACTCTAATAAACAATTCTTCATCAAGTCAATTGAGGGATGGATGGAATATAACCCTTTTGCAAAGAAAATTTCATAAAAGTAAAACAATAACAACAACAACAACAACTAGATTTTCATTCGTAGCTGAGGAGTGTAATAAGTGGTTTACTCTACCCTAGATATCTTCACTGTTGTAGTTGTACTAGCACTGGTAGCTCACAGTGTAACTTGGGTAGGCTACACCTGAGAAAGGTAGCTGTAAAAACCAAGAACACTGGTAAGCTAGGCTGGTTCCTATAACTACTAGGGAGCCTTGCTGTATTGTGAGCATGAAGTAACACCTGAAATATCGTGAGTTATATCACCGAATCAATGTACCTAAAAATAGTATTGTGAAGATATCTAGGGTGGAATATATTATGTAATATCAAAAAAGTCTTCCTTTTCTGAATAGGATTGTTCATATAATATGCTTACACATATATACATAATATGCATAAATATACATATATTTATAGCCCGTTACCTGAGCGACTGAACTTGTTGTTGAGTACTTTAAATCTGATATAGTCCCTGGTATTCTGTATGAAAATGTATTAGAGGGGAAAAAGTTGATATGGTTCGTAGCAACCATTAAAAGTAATGAAAAAATGACCGTATAGAGAGCTATAAATAGAGCTATTTGTTATCAACGGGCTATAGTTAAAGCAAAAAAAAATCAATTTGAATTGCGATTCACAAACCCATGCCACTCGGGCTTCGCTTTCGTGTCTCAGGATTTGTAAATCACATACAAACCTCAATATTGGTTTATAACTTACATTTATTAGGTACTGAACAGAGCCTGATAACTGTGGCCACATAGAAAATGCATTAAAGTAAATAGGATGTGGCTTAGGGCAATATTTTTCCATATCACCTGTGTTCATAGTTATTACGTTGGGTTATTACGTCCCCCTAGGTAAATTTCTTGTTACCAAGGTATTCGCGCATGAGCAGTACCTAATAAATTTATTATCCATTGGATACCCGAGAATATCACTCGTCTGATTGGCGGTATTTATGCTCATGCCTGTGGCACTCGCGCAAATACTAAGCCAACAGACTCGTGATATTCTCCTGTATCAAATGAATAATATATATTTATTAGGTACTGAACAGAGCCTGATAACTGTTGCCACATAGAAAATGCATTAAAGTAAACAGGTTGTGGCTTAGGGCAATATTTTTCCATATCACCTGTGTTCATAGTTATTACATTGGGTTATTACGTCCCCCTAGGTTATAGAATTGTTACCAAGGTATTCGCGCATGAGCAGTACCTAATAAATTTATGCGGCACGAGCGTAAATACTAAGCCAACAGACTCGTGATACTCTCCTGTATCAAATGAATAATATATTTTACTCTGTGTGTGTGTATATATATAATATATATATATTCTGTGACTAAACTTAGTCGAATAAAACTTTTACTAATATATTGAGTGTAATGTCAAGAAGTTGTCTTTCCTAATAGGATGGTTCCTGGCTCATGGCCTCAGTGTCACTGATAGGACTAGAGTCTGACCACACTCTGAAATTGCTGCACAATGCTGGAGCCAAGTCATTAGGTGAGTATAATTTATTATGTCACTCAATACTTAAAAAAAACAACAACAATAAATATATGTGGTAGAAGTATGAGAACAGTACTGTTCCCTTTCAGTTTCCATTTCAATGCCTTTTTTTTTTTTTTGACGTAAAAATTTTGCTGCACTCCAATGTAATGTCACATATGTCATAATTGGGAGAAGGGCTTCAGCAAACGTTATATCAAGCAAATAAAGCTAACTTTTGTATTTAAAAAATGATTATATTTCACTTAATTTCAATGTAGGTCTTTCATAATTCGTACATGTTAAACGAGGTCGCTTTGTAAAGCTATTGCCTTTCTTTTTTTAAGTTTGCACTGTCTTCCGCCAATTTCACATGCTTTAGTTACAATAGTCTAGTCATTGTTTCCTTGCGTTCTACTGAGTGTGATGATACTATACCCATTCGGTTCATTGTGGTGCTTTACCAACCCAGCTCAGCTAATGAGTTTTTCATGAATCCAACATCATCATTACTTACACATAAGTGTATTATTTGTACCGTGGTTGTACTATGGGACATTCAAACTGTCCAATCGAATTTCTCAATTCATGGTGAATATATTTCATACCCACCTCCTAGGAGGTGCATTTCCTATAACCTAGAGCCATGGGTACAAGTTGATTGCGCCACTCCGCATTCGGTTGGTATCGGTCCTCGGGCCTTTGGCCCTCGGTTGTGTAAATCCCATACCTGCCTCCACGTCGTGGTGTAACCTATACATAGATGCTACATTGGAAAACTTTTGCCTATAATAAAACAACACTAGTGTTAATGTGTTGAGAATAACAAACCTCAGTAGCTACAAGTGCTTTCATTTCAGTTCATGAGAGATTTCATTTCAATAATGTGTTATTGTTAACCCTCAGCGTGCATGCGCGAGGGGGTTATAGTAGTTGTCTTGTCTGTCTGTCTGTCATACTCTGAGTTTAGATAGATTTAGGGCCTTTCATTGTGCTACTTTTTTTAATTTCGGGCTAATTGTTGAGAAAACACGAAGCTTTTAGCTCCACGTAGGTACCCGCTTGTGTGGGTAATGCCCCTAGCATCATGTCATAATCACATGAGCAAATTATTTATTGTAGCCCTTTAAAATTAGTGAAGTTTCATATTGAAAATGTCTACCAGTGAGTGTTTCTGGGCTGTTTAGCTCCTTTCCATGTACCATTTTCATTGCTCGAGCTATATTGATGCCTGATTAAAATAGCTAATAGATTGCTTGTTTTTTTTATCTGAGATTATAATATTGTAATAGCTGGGTAATGTTTAGTAGCGCTAAAGGTTCGCACCTTTGGTGCTTCATTTAATAACTGCAATAACTATATATATTTGTTATTACTTCAGGTTCCACCCTATATACTAATCTGGTGAAACTCATTGCAACTTTGTTGATTTTGAAGAGGCTCTCTCTCATCACTGACAAAGACAAGTCCTTCCCAGTGCTCTTCACTCCTAAAATTAAGCTTGGTGATACTCCAATCAAACCTACAAAATTTGCAGAGTCCTTCAAGAAGGCTGTTAACTTTGCAGCTGCTACAGACAAGAAATATCCCAGTCTCTACTCCCAGCTAGAGCTGGGGCATAACTGGGAGGATGTTTTTAAGAAAGTTGGATTTGTTTGCTAAACTTGCTCTAGCTATTAGCTATAATTCATAGCGTATGTGTGGTAGCTTTATATCTTAAATCTACTAACTATTTAGCTATTGTAACCATTTACAGTTTTTAAATATTATTTTTATTGTCCATTATTTATTGTTCCTGTTTTTATTTAATATTGTTCCTATTAGCTATTCACAATTTTTAAACCATGTTTTTATTACTTCTACTTTGCTAGCTATAGCTCCTATTTTTATCCATAATTTTGCAAATTATTCCTAGCATTTATAAGATGTAGCTACTATTATCTTGGAGCATCACTCAGTGTAGCTACTTGTTGATTGTTGGCAAACAAGTCTACTCCATGAAGTGAGTCTGCGAACAATTAATTTTTACTGTTGACTAGGTTTGATTTTAGCAATCTATTATTCACATTGCAAAACTCATACATGATAGCTACAGTACATTTTCAACTATGATGCTAGAATAACTTTCACTGATTGGCAAGCAAGCGAGATACTGTAAGGGGTCATGGATATGTATAGGGTACACCATGACATGGAGTAGTCTGGTAGTGGAAGGGTTGAACCCGAAAAAAATTCAAAGAGATAATTTTAAAAAATTAAAAAATTCCAATATATCCAAAATCCTCTCAAATCCACTTTGGGGGAAAAAAATATGGGCAGTATTAATATAGCTCGTTATAGCTATATCAAAATTGCGATGCTCGTGTTAAATTTTTGTGCACCTTAGAGTTTATATAGTGAAAAATTTGAGTGCAAAATATTTTGGGTAATGTTTCAAGGATGGTTTTGTCGAAATGAAGGTGTTAGCCACTTTCTTATGAACTCCTAGACCTCTGCCACACCTTATATCATGGCTGAAAAGGATCTTACTGGCTTAAAGAAAGACAGTTGTGTTCTATTTACACAACTGTAAACCAAATAAGGCCCAAGGATAGTGTAAATCTTGTACTGACCAAACATGGAGGGGTGCAACCGACTTGTACCAAGGCTCTAGATAGGAAATGTACAAAAACTAATTTTGGTGGACGGTTCACTTACTCACCTCATAGGAGGTGGGTATGAAATGTATTCACTGTGAATTGAGCAAGTTTGAGCTTACTATAGTACAAATATAATTATATTATATATAGTACTTTTTACATGAGTCAGAGTGTGATATGGATAATTATTTCACGAGCAGGCTAATTTATTTTCACTCGCCTCTGGCAGCCTGCTCGTGAAATATCTAGCCATATTACTCTGAAGAGTGTAATAAGTGGTTTATTCCACACTAGATATCTTCACTACTGTAGATAGTACTAGTAAAAATAAAGCCAAAGAGTGAAATATCTTGCCATATCACTCTGACTAGTGTAATAAATGGTTTACTCTACCTCAAGATATCTTCACTACTGTAATTTGTACTGACTTTAACTCACATGGTATAAAGTTGGCTGTAGGGGTTCCCCAACCCTACAACTACAAGGGTAATGAGCTTGTGCAGTACTGCATGAAATAACAGTACAGCATGAATAACAACATGAAATATTGTGAGGGTAGAATAAATATATTTATTCCACACTAGATATCATCACAATGTTATTTTTAGGTCCGTGACCAGTGAGTTACCACATAGTGTTATCTCATGGCGGCAGTATGGCTGCAAGCTCATTACCTAGTAGTTGTAGCAATCTGGCCTGGTTTGCCAGTTTTCTGGGTTTTTACCAGTGTTGTTTTGGTTTAGAGATTACAGACTTACTTAGTTTAGAGATTACAGACTTACTTAGTTTTAGTTATTCTTACTAAAAAAAAATCTTGAATGCTTAGTTTTAGTTTTTTCCCCAATTTCTCCCTGAAGATTTAGTTAGTTTTTAGTTTTTCTTCAATATCAAGTAGAAGATTTAGTTAGTTGTACTATCAATTGACTTAGTTTTGGTTAATTTGTGTTGTCTCTCAAATTCTGCAATAATGAGACTCCTTATACAGAAAGTAGTATGGGTAGTTTTCCCAAATAACTTCAAAAATAGCACATTTCTATGAAAGTTAGGTATATAAATAAAGTATGATTTTTTTTATATAGTTTAGAGAATAATTACTTGATGGCAATTTATACCTTCATTTAATAATGACATAATTCAAAGTGAATTGTTTACAATAAAAATTGCTTAGTTTTAGTATGTCATCCACTCTACTGGTAGTTTTAGTTATTATAGAATTTCCCCCTAAAATATTTAGTTTTAGTTTTTCAAGTTCTCTACAGCTTAGTTTTAGTTATTCTTACCAAACATAAAATACCCCAAAACTAAGGGGTTTTGGTTTTAGTTTTAGTTAACTAAACAACACTAGTTTTTACAGCTACCTTCCTCTAGTGAGAAGCCTACCCAACAGGTTGGAGCAGCTGCTAAAATATCAGCTGGGGGTGTAGAGAGTTTTATGGCCAACTTCACATAAAGAGAGTTAGTACAAACTTCAGTGAAAGGTAGATATCTAGCTTGGAATAAACCACTTATTACACTCAGTAGAGTGATATGGCTAGGTATTTCACTCTCAGGCTTTATTTTCACTCGCCTATAGTTCATGAAAATAACATTAGCCTGTTCGTGGCAGGGGAACCAGGGGAGGAAGAGGTCAAGCTTCTGCTGGAAGTTTAGGAGGTACTCACGGTAGGAAGCGGCCTCGGACTACCCATCCAGCAAGTCGGCTTGTGGAGGTAATGGGTAAATGGGAGAATAAGGACACTGTGCCCATTGATATAGCTTATCTTGTACCTGGCCCTACTCGCAATGTGGTTAGTCCAAGGAGCACTATTCTTGATGATTTTTTTAAAATTTTTTACTGCCCAAGTTTGGGACTTGTTTGTGTCTCAGGCTAATGCCTATTGAGTGTTGGTATCCATTTCCTGGCTTGAGTGATTGGTCGAGTATGATTCCTTTCTGAGTGTATGACCATTGGGACCATTACCAACAATACCTTGCTTTAGTACAGCAAAACCTTGATTTCTTATTTTTCCCTATTCTGCCTCTACTCAGGGGTTAGGGCCCCCACGGCCCGGGTAAGTTTACTTTGATTTAGATATAACAGCAATTGTAATAAAAAGATATAATTATGGTTACAATGTAATCAGCAAATTATGTTTGTGTGTTTGTAAGGTTCCGTGGAGATTCCGTGGAGATTCCGTGGTGGTCTTTTCCAACTTGGGTGGACGTAATGGGGTTAGACATTTGTTCATGTGTTGTTGTTTTTATTCTTCTAGATTGTGTGTGTGCACAATTCAGTTAGGTCTGCTATACACGATAGTGTAAAATACAGTATTGCGTATTATTTGTTTGTGTATTGTTGTTGTTTTTTGTTGTTGTTTTTCATTTAGAATATTGTGTACACTATCCAGTTAGGTCTTCTATACACAACAGTTGAGAATATATTGTTGTGTATTGTTCATGTGTGTGTTTGCTTTATGAATTATCTTTATTGATGCATTTGGTTATTGTACCACATTAAAAAAATTCAAATTTGTTTATGTACTTGTAGTAGGGGGAGGGGGGGGGGCTAACTTTTTATGGTGTGTGTGTGTAGTACATTATTTAGTTAGGTTTATAATTCACAACAGCTGAACAACTAATTTGTTGTGAGTTTAGTGGTGTTACTGATGGGAATCACCCAGGTGATCCGTTCCAACTTGGCGTAGATGTATTGCGGTTAGATATACTTGATATTGTTATGCCAGGGTAAGTTGAGTACCATTTCTATATGTTCTTTTTATGTTATTGGAAGAGTGTGTGTGCATAACAGTAGTAAAATACACTAATCAACAAACAAAAATATTGTTTGTGTTAGTGGAACATATTCGTGAACCTGCAATAATCTAGAGTCGGTCGCTGGGTCTCTGTATAGTCTATTGAGTAGAATTTCACTTTGACATTCACTTTTGACATGCATTTGTGTATGTAATAGTACATGTATGTTACTGAATGTGTAAGTAACACGGTTATTGTGATCGTAGATAATTTTGTGTATTACACTAAAATTTGGTGTTTTATTTTACAAAAGTTTTTTTTGAGTGTGCTTGTAGCTATAATTATATACAATGTTGTTCGTCTGTAACTGTCATCAAAACAATGTATCCCTTCTAGGAAATTTTGGTTGATCTGTTCCAACGTTTGACACAGTGATGCTCTTTTAAATGGGTTACCTTGATTGCAGATGGGAATGTTAGGGCAGCAGTGTAAACATACACCCAGGAGAACGACTACCAGAAGTGAAATCCCAATTTCACAATTGCAGATGTGGTGTCATGGTTGAAGGCTCAATATGGTGTTGATATCAGTATCTGAAGAAGTTATCTGTAAAACTATGGAAACTTTGAGATATTTGTTTCAGTTGTAGTCACTTCAAAGGGGCATTACCAAGAGCATTGTGAACCTCTGCCAAGTGCTGGAGATCTCCCTTCACAGCCACAAATACACTCTACAAACAGTGTACCGGTAGCTCTTACTTCCAGAACAGGAATACGGCTGTGACATCACTTTTCTGCAAAACAACAAACACAAAACAACATGATATGTTGTAATATATGCAGATAGCTACTTTTTCTAACCTGATTTTGTTTATATCAACTGACAAAGAATCTTCAGGTTCCAAACATTTTGTTTCCATTTTTAAAAATGTATATTATATACTGTGTCAAAGTTAGCAAAGTAGTATCTACATTAGTAAAAAAAAAAAATTAAAAAAAAGACCCTATAGCTATTGCTAACTATGTGTTGCTAAAAAAATTTTTTTTTTTTAAATCACCGGTTAAACTCTAAGCTATCCCAAACCAGTACTAAATGCTAATTAATAGTCAGTACTTACTTATGCACATGTACTTTGAACCCATAAAGCCAATTAACAATAGCAACTTTTTCTTGTTCTAACAGCCAATATTGTTAATTATAACTTTACCCTACATTTCGACTTCTTGCTATTTCTGTTCAGATCTACCTTGCTATGAAACAGTTTACTCAAAGCTACTTACTTACCCTGGAGTGGACTGTGTGCTATTCCCATCTGCTCTAACCAGGATTTAGGAAAAGTAGATCTCAGGTGGCAGCCTACCTACTCTGTCTCTATAAGGCTCCATTAATAGCTAAGTTGACAATTATGCCACAGTACGCTCACTGTTTATTATATCCTGGAGGGTGATATGCACACAGCATAGACAGCCAGCATCCTGGAAGCTCTAAACCTATGTCTCTGTTAAACTTGTGGTCAGGTGTCATCTGTATGTGTAGAGCTTCCTTTATCTTTAACTCAAGATTCTTACTGGCTCTGTCTACAACTCATACCTCTTCCCATTTAATGGGGTGATGTTGGGTGAAACCTTCTTATCACCTCTCTTACAAGCATCCTGATGTTCTTTCACTCACTGCTCAACTAGAAAGCATGAGCAGAGAGTGAAAGAACATCAGGAGTAAGAGTGCATTCCTCATACGCGCTTGCAGTCATGCCAACTCAACTTGGACATACTATAGTAGAAGGTAAGTTGTAAATCAAGTTTTTGAGACAAAATTAATTAAATCATGGTTGGTTAATAGTTGCTCATTAACGGAAGCACCTGTATGCTCAAGAGTTACAGTTCATTAATTAACAACAATATTAACATAATCAATTGTCAATAGGATTGGTGTAGGAGGGGCTCCCTTAAATATAGTATTAGATGTATAGTAAAGTCACCAACTATCCAAAGCAAGTGCTACCATAATCTCACTAAATTTAAGCATTGAAATGTAATATTTTTAAGTAGCATTCCATTGCTCAAAATTGTATATAGAGAGAATATAATATCACATACCTGACAATCTAAATTCTGTTTTTTTCACTCCCATAATAGCTATCACCAGTCTGGTCACTTTTCCTTTTGGGCATATTGAGTGAAGTAAGAATGGTTCACTATCAAAATAAACACAGAACAAAATGATTATGAATTGCAACCTGCATGACCCTAGAAGTAATAATAAAAAAACATCAACAAATAAATAAACAAAAAAAAAAAAAAGACAAAAAACAAAACAAAAACAACAACAACAACAAAAATAAATCAGATTGACTGTTCTATAACTAGAGCACAAGTAGTGCAAACTTTCACTGCTAGCTGTATACTCCAACTCTATAAAAAAAAACAACAAAAAAACTGGGTGTATACATTTGCTGAATTGAGTTGGGAAAGAGTGTCCAATTACAGTAGCTAATTATAATTTACTATAAATCCATGGGTAGAATGAAGACAGAGGAGCAGGAGAACACAAGGATCTAGAAAATGGAACAGGTGAGAAAAGGCTGACTGATGTAAATACTTCAATGAAGAAGTGAAAGAAATACACAGAAAGGAGGAGAAGAGAGTCTGAGTTGAAGAGGGGAACAAGAAAAACTGAGATGGCTCAAGAAGAAAGAGAGCAGGAGAGGGAAACCATGGATAAAAATATCTTATGCTATTGCATTCCTAAATTACAAAAGGTAAGTACATCACAAGCATAAGAAGTAGCTAGCATTGCCACACTTTTCTCCTTTTCACAAGTTTGAGGAATTTTTTTTCCTACAGATAACTGATGGCAGTATCAGCAAAGTTTTCTGACCAACGACCAACTATCCCTAAATGTGAATAACATTTGATAAGGCATATTTTATCACTAGTTCTTGCTATATCCTGAAGTCGTTCCAATAGCTTGTAGGTCCCTACACCTTAAAGGGGATCACACAATTGTTTAACTCATCAGCAAGTCTTTCTTAACCAATATAACTGTCTCCTCTGAATCTCATGTATAAAAGCACATTTGTAGATGATATAATATTGCCAGGAATCAACTGGTACCTCTTTCCAATTTTGCAGCTGCTATAGAGTACTATTGGAGCATTCTGACTGATTGTTAGTCACACCAGTACATGGATGATACACATTTAGTTTCAATACCCATCTGTCAATACTGACACTCTCTAACGCAAGCCTTCATATCATCCTTCAATATGTAATAATTTATCATTCCTCATTGTGTACACTGATTTAATAAATCCTACATAGGGCTAATGTACATCAGTAGTTTTATAGAACTTGCTCCATGCTGATTAAGCCATGCTTCGACAGCATAGTGTGGTTACAGCAACATAGCCAGATAACTCCAGGAAATTTTTCTCCCAGCAACATAGCAAATAACTCTAGGTAAAAACTTCTCCCAGCAGCATAGCCAATAGACCCCTTGCAATGGGTGGAGCTTGCGTACGTGTCCGCCATCTTGGAGTACAGGTAGCAGTCGTTACCATTGAAACGTGAAGAATGGCGAAGTTTTTAGAGGGGTACCAATTCGAGATCAGAGATGCAGACTCCAAGGAAAGGTACCTAGAGAAAATAAATACCATTGGTATGGATCCCTACGAAGCTGACAAGGCTTCATTTGTGGATGATGTAGACATTTGGCCTTCAATAACTAGTATCCATGTTGGCATGTACTTGGTGTTTTCTCCCAGTCCCTATACTGGAGATAATTTATTGAATTACAAAAGTATGGACTGCTACCAGAACTTTTTATCAGGATGGGTGAGATAAATTTTAGTGAAAGCAGTGGATCAGATAAACGAGTTGTGATAGCAAAGGTAAATACTGTTAATATTTAGCTATAATTTTTATGTAACTAAAGTTTTTAATAGGTTAATCATTCAATGAGACTACGTGAGAAGCCACTAATTCCTTGGATATTTGCTGAAGCAAATGGAAAAATTAATTTTGGGCATTGTAACTGTATGGCTGGTTTGGGGGAATCTTGTTCACATGTTGGATCTCTGCTATGGGCGATTGAAGCCAGTGTTCGAATGCGTGACTCCATGACAGTAACGCAAAAAAAAGCATACTGGGTCACTCCATCTGGAGTCAAGGAAGTCAAATGCTCTAAAATTAAAGATATGAAATTTCAGGGGAGAAAAAGGGCACAGAAAGAAATGAAATGTCAAAGTGACAGTCGTTCAGTATCTCCACTGCTCACTCCTTCTCCTTCCTCTTCACGTTCACTTTCACCAATGCCTCCTTCGAAAAGACAGAAACAGTGGAAGCCCAGTTCAAGTGAGCTGAATAATTTTTTTAAAATCATTAGCTTCTTGTTCTACAAAACCTGCAATTCTTTCTGTTTGGCCTGGATACTGTGAACATTTTATTCCGAAATCTTTAAGTCACGATTTGCCTGTGATCGTGAGCTGCTCCGCGAAAACCAGACATTTCCCTACAAACACAATTGTACACTAGTGATGTGCTTGAGCACAAATGGCGAGCGAGCCTAAAGACTATACTATTGTTATAAATGATTTTGACTTCTAACACTGAAGCTACTGAAAATAAGGTCCAGTTTTTAAATTTCGCATACACGGTAAAGGGATTTCAGTGCCATAGTAACAACTCTCTGCAACTGCTTGAATTGAAGGAAAAAAACAACAACAAAACAATACACGTTATTTAAAAGTTTCTTTGTGACATTCTTTAGCTAAGTAGTGGTTGTAACACACAATGCTTTGACACAACTGAACATGCACCTACACAGACTTACCTTCGCGGTAGTATAGTGGACAATGTATTTTCAAGTAAATACTGTTGCGCACGGCTTATAACCATGACAAAGAGCGCATTGACTTACCACCGCCACTAACTCGAATAGAAATGAAAGTCCCTTAAGTTTTCAAGTTTTAACTGCACCCGCAAAAGAATTCAAAATGGTAAACAATTCAATTTCTAGGGTGATACGGGTACTGATCGATAAACCAGAGGATGCAATTTGGGACGGGGTCGACCACACAACTAACACAAAAATACAAGGGTCAAAGTACAAAATGACATACGTACGTCCATACATATATACAAATAAACTAGTGGTGTGCTTGAGCACAAATGGCGAGCGAGCCTGATAGTTAGGTAACATAAAATGTTACTATGTTTTAGCTTACTTCATGCAAACACCATAATAGCAGTTATGACCTTTTATTTCAGCAAACAAATACAAAATCACTCTCTTACCTGATTAATGGTAACTTTTGTAGTATCAAACATCAACCATTCTGATAATCTCAATTACCAGTAACTAAAAAATAAACCAGTGTTATTATTTGTAATTTATAGCCAACCTTGCCTCAATTTCCTATTGATAACTTCTGTAGTATCGAATTTAATTTACTTTGACTATCTGAATTACCTCGAATTCTTGACAAGCTCTCAGCTACAAAAACAAAAGACAATCAATTTTAGCACACAAATACAAAATTACTTTCTTACCTCATTTTCTTGAGCAGTGGTAACTTTTGTAGTACCAAATTTGAGCCATTCTGACTACTTGCATTTACCAGTCACTGTTGACAAGCTCTTAGATACATAAAAGAAAGGCCAGAGTTATTTTTGTATATTTAGCTAACAAATCGTACTTACCTCAACTTCCCTGGAGTTGTAGTAGCTTCCTTAGCATTAATACTATGGCATTCTGACTACCAATGACTCTTGACAACCAACAATCGGCACTCCGTATCCCCCCTAAAACGGAGAAGTTTTGAAATTCAGTCTGGAAAAGGGTCTTCAATGCCATAGTAACCGGTCGAATCAACTTTTTGTTTCTTGAAAAGCAAGCGTTTTCGCAGGAATTTTCTCACACTTTGGAGCTTAAGTATAAAGTAAGGCTAGCTTAATGCTGTAGTTTCAGAATAAACTGTGGTCAAGCCTAAAAAGCCGTGTTTTTTTGGAGAAAAAAGTACCCCGCGCGTGCGTTTAAGGGGCATGCGTACCATCCATACATACATACTAGTGGTGTGCTTGAGCACAAATGGCGAGCGAGCCTGATAGTTAGGTAACATAAAACTAAGTATTGTTACTGTGTTAGAACTTAGCCTTAGTCCGCCTTATCCACACGGCAATTGCTTTCGGAATCTCGTATCCAGGTAGCAATAACGCGGGTGCTCAGTTTACTTGGTTTTTATACAACTCAGAAAAATAGCTGCGCAGTACGTGCAAAGAGTAAAAGGCGGGAGAAATGTTCTCGGCGGTTTTGTGTAGTTTGCGCATGATCAGTAGCTACTTAGCGGCTAGATTTGTCACCTGCTAATATCATCAGTCATGGAACCAGAACGGATGGCAGAACAAGTGAGTAGATTTATTTAGGAGAAGAATTGTATCAGTTGTGATATAATTGTGTTAGAATGGAAGACTGAGCCGCCACCAGTGGCTCAGCAAATAAAACAAGTTTTAAACAATAAAGTGAGTAGATATATTATAGTATTAAAATTCTCATAATTTACTTCATTTTAATACAGAAAAAAAGAAGAAGAAGAAAAAGAAATAGGTAAGTCATTATGGTTTAACCTGTAGCTGTTATGATATGATGCACTTTTTTTGTAGACAGCAAGGATACCACAACCAGAAGTCGAAATATATTATAGTATTTAAATAACTTATCTTAAACACTTAGCTATAAATATATATTTAAATAACTTATCTATCTTAACTTATCTATCTTAACCAATATTTGAACCACTTATAAACATATATAATATATGCTTTAAAATGTGTAATCTTTGTATTATCATGAAGAGTTATGTGATGGCTCTCTAGCTAGCTCAAAACTCAGAAGTTTGTGGTTATGGGCATAGCGCCCTCCATGGTTTTAAAAGTGGCCACACCTTGAACAAGTCTACAATGGTTATCTTCAATATAGGACCAAATGTAAATTTGCCATTTGAATGCTATCAGTTAGAAAATGGACTCAATAAGTACACAAGACGTAACTGTGTAGGCAAAAAATCAGATAGGTCAGAGACAAAAACCTAACCTGTCAATAAAGGTAAAGATTTTTCATCAGCTAAGCAGTCCTTGTAACACACGGCACCTTCACATACACTTGTTCACTTGATGTACCAACACAAAAATTACTTTCTTCAGTGATTTGATATTAGTAGTATTGTAAGCACAATACTTTCACACAACTGAACATACCTAGGCAAGACTTACCTTCGTGGTTAGTCTAGTGGACAATGAATTTTAAAATAAATGTTGTTGAGTAGGGCTTATAACTGTGACAAATAGCGTATTAACTTACCACCGCCACTAACTCGAATAGAAATGGAGCGCAAAACAATTCAAAGCGGTAAACAATTCAATTTCTAAGGTGATACGGGTAATGGTCGCTACACCAGAGGATTCTGTTTAGTGAAGTTTGGGACGGGGTCGAACGCTGAGCGAACACAAAAATACGGAGGGTCAAAGTACAAAATGACATACATACGTCCAAACATATATCTAAACTAGTGGTGTGCTTGAGCACAAATGGCGAGCGAGCTACACTATTGTTAAATTTGATTTTAACAGCTATTAAAATAAAGTCGAGTTTTTTAATTACGTATGAGGTAAAGGGGTTTCAATGTCATAGTAACCGCTCCCGCAACAGTTTGAATTGAAAAAGAAGCAATAAAATAAAATCACGTTATTTAAAATTTTCTTTGTGATATTCTTAATAGTAGTTGTAACGCACAATACTTTCACACAACTGAACATACCTACGCAAGACTTACCTTCGTGGTTCGTCTAGTGGACAGTGCATTTTTAAGTAAATACTGTTGAGTAGGGCTTATAACTGTGACAAATAGCGCATTAACTTACCACCGCCACGAACTCGAATAGAAATGGAGGCTCCATAAAGAATTTTGAGTTTAACTGCACCCGCAAAACAGTTCAAGCCTAAACAATTCCAATTTCCTAGGTGAGATACGGGTAATGGTCGCTAAACCGAGGATTCTGTTTAGTGAAGTTTGGGACGGGGTCGAACGCGGAGCGAACACAAAAATACGGAGGGTCAAAGTACAAAATGACATACATACGTCCATATATATAAATAAACAAACATCCCCGATTTTTTCATTTTTACCCCTGAAAGTGTCTCGCTCGCTACGCTCGCTCATAACATATACCCGATTTTGCATTATCCACCCCCTAATACTGTCTCGCTAGCTTCGCTCGCTCGCCAATAAATAAACATCCCCGATTTCCAATTGTGTTACCCCTGTAAGTGTCTCGCTCGCTACGCTCGCTCGCCAAATTACGGCTAAAAGTATGAAAATAGTGAATTATTTTTTAATTTTATATTTTTCCATAATTATAAACTTCTAACCTTTGTTTAGCTCTCTGCCAAGTTTCATTTTCTAAAGCGATCGTTTTCTTGGCAAGTGAGCATGTCAAAAATGGGAACTCTAAAGTTAGCAATTCTCCGCGAATTTCCAATTGGAGTGTCACGAATAAACATTTTGAAGTTACCGACTTCAAACGTGTGTAAGTTTAAAACGCTTAAGCGCACGCCAGCGGCAAATAGCTTATTTTAAAGCAGAAAGTATGATTTTTCTGAAAATGCCTAAATCTCAATTTTTTAGGGAAACACCTGGTTTTTGCAGAGCCCCTCACTTAGCTTATATAATTTCAGAAAATTTAAAACTGGATTATCATGATCTACTTCAAGCATCTTCTGAAGTTAACATTATTGTGCGGGGGTGTGTAAATACCTATGCACTGAGTGGCCTGAGAGCTTAGCTAGCTAACTACGAAGGACCAGTTTGTCCACTTAACAGGGCGCGCCTCAAATGACTAGTCAACCGCTGGCCCGCGAAAGCCTGCAGTCTCTTAGCCTGAGGCAAAAGTGCGCAGCGCCTTACAGTATCTCGCAAGTCTGTCAGAGGTGAACAACCATTTTATCAACAAATACACAAAACTAAATACAACACATAAGGGTGCGGGGATGGATGGTTATAAATGAATATGATTAGCATGATGGATAGGAATGGGTAATGGATGACTCGTCTTCAGAGACTCGTCCTTGACGAAAACCAAATCTCCGGGACTGAGACGGCGACCAGGTTGATTCCATTTTGACCTTTGAGCACAAGACGAAAGGTAGGTAGACGTCCAGCGTCTCCAAAGGTCATTCTTGAGTCTGCTCACTAAGTTCCAGCGGCGAAGGTGGGATGGACTGCCGGTGGATGGGAATTTTCTTGGTGGAGCTTTCAGAGGCCTTCCAATGAGGAAGTGCCCCGCGGTGAGATAGGCGTCTTCGGTGGCATCATCTGTATGGATCGGAGCAAGAGGACGAGAATTGAGAATGGCCTCGGCCTCCGTCAGAATGGTGTATAACTCGTCCCAACGGAGGGCGTAGGCCTTCAGATTCTTCCGCAACTGAGTCTTCATGGCTCGTACTGCAGCTTCCCATATTCCCCCGAAGTGAGGAGCCCTGGCGCCGTGAAAGTTTGTGCCGTTGTCCGAATAGATTTCGGCTGGACAACCACGACGCGCGATGAATCGATCCAGTGTGGCCAAAAAGTCTACTGTCGAGAGGCTGGAGCACAGATCCAGGTGGACCGCCTTCGTGGTGAGACACACAAAAACCACCGCATAGGACTTCAGGAAGGTCGCTTTGCGGGTGTGTCCGGTACGCAACATGAAGGGGCCGGTAAAAGCCTAGATTTGTACAATTTCTTCAGGCTAGCCTTTGAATGCTTTAGGTTGGAGCTTAGTTTGGGATTGCCTCCGCCAATGTTCATCTTTATATTACGTCCCTCTGCTGCACTTCTTCCCTCTGCTGCACTCCTTCCCTCTGCTGCACTCCTTCCCTCTGCTGCACTCCTTCCCTCTGCTGCACTCCTTCCCTCTGCTGCACTCCTTCCCTCTGCTGCACTCCTTCCCTCTGCTGCACTTCTTCCCTCTGCTGCCCTTCTTCCCTCTGCTGCCCTTCTTCCCTCTGCTGCCCTTCTTCCCTCTGCTGCCCTTCTTCCCTCTGCTGCCCTTCTTCCCTCTGCTGCCCTTCTTCCCTCTGCTGTACTTCTTCCCTCTGCTGCCCTTCTTCCCTCTGCTGCCCTTCTTCCCTCTGCGGCCCTTCTTCCCTCTGCTGCACTTCTTTCCTCACCTCTTCTCTCTTCCTCCCTCACCTCCTCACTCTCTCTCTGCTGCACTGCTCGAATCTGTTCCTTGTGTTCCACCGATTCATAGCTATCACATTTGCTTTTTTTTTGGTTCGGATTCACTTCCTTTGGAGCCACAAGGTCTCTTTTTCCTAAAATACTTTCTGATATCCATTAGCTACTACTCAGCAACTTCTACAGTCTGCCAAAGCAACAAATATACCCTTACCAACCAGGCAGCTGCTTCACAATGACCAGTGCTAAAAGCAACTTTCAAACTGGAACTGGTGATCCATAAATGATACACCTACTCCATTCAAAATAGAAGGATAACCTATTAGGAGTCTGGCTTAATTAATGTCAGAGCTATTCAGCTTTCAAAATGAACAAAGCTGTTTATTAGAGGTAATCAATTGATCAATACATAAATATAATAAAATAAGTTTAATTTCCTTACCTTATTAGTATTGCAAGGACAAAAAAAAATACAACTATAAGGTCGCTATTTGACTTTCCCCCCCCTAGCAAAAAATCCTGTATCAAACCCTGGGCAGGAGGGTCGGCCAATCTCAGCAAGGAGACTGAGAAGCGGCCATTCACCAATGAGTACGAGTCATGGAAGTCCTGGATGACTTTCTCGTCCTCACGGGATCGGGAAGGGGCCTCAGGTACTTGGTCCAGCTCCCACAGACGTCCAAGGTCTTCTTGGAGATCCGTAGGAGGGACCGATGCCATGAGGGCCGGAGGAGGATCGGCGTTTAGTAGTGGTCCGGAAAGACATAGACCAAGGTAGGTAGGCAGGGCGAGCAGTCCATCTATACGGAAAGGTTTTCCGGACACAATGGAGTAAGTGTCGTCCACGCCAAGGAGGATGTCCACTTGACCACCGAGGTCGGGATCAGCCAGCTGGTAGGAACGGAGGGCAGGGTTGTTGACAATGTCTCGGTGGTTCGGAGGGACCTGTAGACAGGGTAACTTGGGGAACACGGTGAATGTGATGGGTTTGCTTTGGTAATTGAGGTCATGAGAGTTCAACTGGGTGGTGACTTCGAACTTACAATGGGTGGTGCCAGCAGTACCTGTCACTTGTTGAGGGTTGTGAGTCCTCTTCAGCTTCAGGTCTGAGGCGATTTTCTCCGTCATCACACTGACTGAGGCTCCCGTGTCTAGGAGTGCACGGGCCTTGACAGTGTTCCCATTGTTGGTCAAGGTAACAGTCACCGTGTGCAGAGATTTGGATTTGGACGGAGGGCTGGAGGATGTGGCTGCGGTCAGGTTTGCAATAGGAGCTGTAGGTATGGAGGACTGGGAGGCTGCGGTCAGGTTTGCAATAGGAGCTGTAGGTATGGAGGACTGGGAGGGTTCACGATCACGATGGAGCATCGTGTGGTGACGTCCACCGCAGGTCTTACAGGAGTATCGACCTGGGCAAATCTTGAACCCATGTTGGGAGGAAAAACAATTTAAACAAAGTCTGCACTCCCTCACCAGTTTGTTTCTTTTGTCCACGTCCATGGCGTTGAAGGAGGGACACTGGAGGAGGCCGTGCTGCTCTTTGCAAGCCGGGCAACCATTCGGTGACTTCTTGGTAGGATGAATGGAGTTGGAGCGGAATCTCGGGGACGGCGAAGTGGAGGATGTTGAGAATGGAATGTAGGGTGTGGTAGCTGGAGGAGTATTGACAGATGTTCCTGGCTCAGGTGCTAGCTCCTTGATCCAGAACTTGATGAAGTCCGTGACTGCAGACATGTCCGGGATGGAACCAGGCTTCTTATGTCTGAGCCACTCCCGCTTGCATTCGGGTGACATCATGCCAACTACGATCATGCCGAGGTAAGCCGAGAGACTGTCTCCCACAAGTGATTGGAGTTTCTGAAATGAAAGAGAGACATTATTATAAACATCGTTAAGGTCTTGTGAGTTCAAACCCAAGTGGGTGGCTTTGTTTATCTTCTGGATCAGCAATGGACTGACTACTTCTGGTGAGCCGAATCTTTCTTTGAGGGTGGTCATCATGGAGTCCAGATTTGTCCCACTACAGGGTAGGTTGTAGAGGAGTGATTGTCCCAATGGGTGCTGCACAGCCTTGATCAGATGACCCTGAATCTCAAGGTCAGAATGACCCTTGGCCCTTGTCTTGATGGCAGCACGGAACCTGCTCTCGAAGACTTCCCATTTGAGAGGGTCGCCATCGAAAGTAGGGACCTCAATATGGAGAGTGGAGCCACTGTGGCTGGATGGAGGGACAGAGGTTGGTACGGACGGAGCTGTTGGTGGAGTAGAGCGGGGATCTCTGTGGTCTTTGCTGACAATGTGGTGGAGGTGGTTGGCCTTCTGTTCGACGTCTAGGAAACGATCTCGAACCTGAGGCAAGACTCTGTGCACGGACGCAGAGGAAGCAGACAATGCCATGCATCGTGCATACAAGGACTCCACCGTGGATCTATAGGTGGGTGAGTCTGGCTGAGAACTGTCCATGAGATGTGTCAGCTGTCTCAAGAGTACTGAGCTGTCATCCCAGAGAGGACCTGCTTTCTGGAAGGACAGAAGGATGCCTTTGAGCGAGCGGTAGGCGTCAGAGAGTTTATCCTTTTCCTCATCTTCGTCCACGGCGAGCTCGGGCTGTGCGATGTAGATCTCATCGATCTGAGCCTGGAGCTTCTCTAGGTCAGCAGTCTGGGTCTGCAGGTCGAGGAGAAATTCATCTGCGTCAGTGAACACAATATCCTCTGGATGGAGTTCTTGAAGTTCCTGAACCTTTTTCTTGATCTTCGTGATCTGTCCACGGCGATGTCCTCGACGACGACGTAGAGTTTCCAGGGAGGTAATGATGTTGGCGTCGTCATCCATGGCAGATAGAATATATAGGTTGAAGGGTGGATGCCAGGAGTTGAGTGTCGGAGAAAACGGGTACGTCCAAGGTGACGACTGGAATGGAGTAGGAGATGATGGAAGTGGATGAAATCGGAGGAAAACAACCAAGTCCAAGGTGTTGATGGAAACGGAGATGGAAATGGTGGAAGGTGACCTCTCGGAGCTGAACCGTCAGACTTCGATGAATGGCGGAACTGACTTCGAATAGTTCAATGGAGAGCTAGTACTGGAGCGAACTCAAGGCTCGAAGGACCAAACAATGTGCGGGGGTGTGTAAATACCTATGCACTGAGTGGCCTGAGAGCTTAGCTAGCTAACTACGAAGGACCAGTTTGTCCACTTAACAGGGCGCGCCTCAAATGACTAGTCAACCGCTGGCCCGCGAAAGCTTGCAGTCTCTTAGCCTGAGGCAAAAGTGCGCAGCGCCTTACAGTATCTCGCAAGTCTGTCAGAGGTGAACAACCATTTTATCAACAAATACACAAAACTAAATACAACACATAAGGGTGCGGGGATGGATGGTTATAAATGAATATGATTAGCATGATGGATAGGAATGGGTAATGGATGACACAGGGAAATGTTTAATGTTCAACGTTCGGGACAATGTTTGGAGATGTTCGGAGTCTTCTACTTTGGCTGCTCTGGCTGGACTGGAGTCCCAGACAATTATGGTGTCACAAGAACAAGTATTACATGTTGAACAGCAAACACGAGGCCAATCTTGTACAAGATTGTGGAATCGTATGCGATCAGGGAGAATAACTGCCTCTAGATTTAAAGCAGCTTGTAGAACTGATCCATGCTTACCACCTCGCAGCTTAGTTGCAGCTATATGTTACCCTGAATGTGCAAAGTTTAACTCAAAAGCTACGTCATGGGGTTGTGACCATGAAAAGATTGCTCGTGAAGTTTATATTTTTAAAAATTCTCCGGTTCATAAATAATTGGCTGTAAAGGAGTGTGGATTTTTTATTAGTGAGAATCATCCATTTATTGGAGCTTCCCCTGATGGATTCATTTCATGCATATGTTGTGGAGAGGGAGTTCAGGAAATTAAGGTAAATTGGAGTAGCTTTAAATAAGTTTATGTTTATTTGTGCTTTAAATTTAACAGTGTCCTTTCTGCCATAAAAATGATACAATCAGTGAAGCTGTCAGTGATGGCAGCTTTTGCTTAACAGACCTTGAAAGTGGGGTATTTCAGTTAAAACAAAATCATGCTTATTTTTATCAGGTAAGTCCATGCTTATGTACATGTACCTTAAAATTTAACACCAAATTGTGGTATATATTTTTAGATTCAATGCCAAATGTTTTACTCCCAAAAACAGTATGCAGACTTAGTAGTGTGGACAAAGGAAGATGTGCATATTGAGAGGATATATCCTGATGACGAGTTTTGGGTAGACAAAGTTTCTCGAGTAAAGCTATTTTTTGAAAATAGTATTCTACCCGAGTTACTTGGCAAGTTTTTTCACGACCAAGAGGTACTTTATCAGTTCTTCCAGAAAGCCAAAAAGAAGTTTACTGTTACTGTGGAGGACCTGAAGAAGGAGATATGATTGGGTGTGATGGAAACGACTGTAAATTAAATGGTTTCACTTGTCATGCCTACAGCTTGTGGAATTTCCTGATGTGGAAAAATGGTATTGTCCAGACTGTAGTAAAATTGACTGTTAGTGTTGTCATTTCATTGTATAGCTATAATTTGTTAATAAATAATGTGTTCAAAGCATTTTTATTAATAATTATACAGAAAAAAAAAAAGTTCATTCAAAAGGTACTACAGAATCACATAAATTTATTAAACCACAACCAACTAAAACAATTTTATCCAAGAGTGTGGAATTGTCTTTTGGAGTCACAAATTCCATTGGTTGGGTTCCATGTAATATTTGATACTTCTGGCGAATAACTCCGATCACACATTCCATATGTATGCGGACATTGGCAATCTGCCTACTTTGCTCCACCTCAATGCCTGACAATTGCTTTTTGCCTTTGGTGAAAGCTGGTATTGTCACTGTGACACAGTAGAGACCTACTGATATCGAAGCCTTGATCTGCTAGTATTGTGTCACCAGGAATTAAGTTGGACAAAATATTGCAATTTTCCGTCAGGTGTTTATCACTGACCCTTCCACCCCATCCATCTGATATAAAAAAACAACAGTTCCATGGGGAGTAATACCAATTAAATACTTAACCGTCTGATGATGTGTATACACTGAATATGACTGTGCCTTTGTTAGCAAATGTGATGGCTTCTCCAAAAATACTTCAAAACAATCTAATGATGACAGCACAGTTGGGACAGTGCTTTCGAAAATCCATTGGCATTGACTTTCGTAGGGAATCTCGATCAGGCCAGTAAATATGAGGTTTTAATCGATAATATAAAATGTCTATAACTTGGGAGAAAATATGACTGACTGTAGACTTATGAATATTAAATCTGAACCCCAAAGTCTACACCTGACAAATTCAGTCTAAACCTCATTAGAGTTAGCAGCAACTGCTGAAATGGACTGAGCAAGCTTCTAGAAGTTGTAGCAAAGCAAGGTTCGATATATTTTAATAATTTTTGGAGAATATCCCATGTTGGAAGACCAGTATAAAAGCATACCTTTTGGTCATTCTTTTCAAAAGCCTCTTCTGTAAGCATGAATTCCTTTTTTAACCGTGTGTTTTCACTATTTACTACCCTAAGCTCATCTTCAATAATTGCAACTTTCATGTTAGCTATTTTCAGTCTTTCTTGTGAACATTCTAGTTCCTTCAGGGTAGAACTAAGTTTATCAGAGATAGAACCCAGCTTATTCTTCAGCTCTTCTAAAGTGTCAGTTTGTTGCCCTGACTTTCCTCTAGCTCCACTCTTCTCTATTTCTACGCATTCTAACTTCCTTCTTTTAGCTTCTCGCTCTACAAACCTGGCATGTCCTTGATGAAGAAGACATAGGTGCTCCTTTACTACCATAACCCAGCTTTAATGTTGGAGCCCAGTCAGGACCATCTGTATCATATAGAGATGATGGCTTTGCCTTAACAAAATGGTCAAAGCACACTCTGGTGTATGGGTACTTTTCTGGTATTAGGTCACTTCTTCTTATAGCAGAGAGCCAGGCTGCTCTTCTTTTCATGAAAAGTTCTTTAGTTTTCTCTCCCTCTCTCTCTCAACAATAGCTGGTAACCTAAAAAAAACTTTTGTCGTTATCTTGTCCAGCTCTGCTACTGCATCCGATGATGGCACAAAAATTAACCATAGTGGCATTGGTGGCGGTGGTACTCCAAGATGGCCGACACGTACGCATTAAGCTCCGCCCATTGCAAGGGGTCTATAAGCCCAGGTATATGCTTCTTCACCCACAATACCAGTGTCTGAATAGTAAAATTAATTACTAATATCAACTTCCTAATCTGCCACCAAAGACACTATTTTGTTTCCACTATTTTGTTCCCTTTTTACAACGTTGGAACTGAGTTTGCTATACATCGCATAAAAGTTCAATTAACACACTGCAAATATGGTAAATGAGAAATGCATCAAAACCAGAAATAATTACATTCTCCTTCATTATCTCTATTGTGGTTAAAATCTTAACTTTTCAAAAGCCAAACAACACGTTTGCATGTTGCATGCTCATCCACATCAATAATATTATCCAAAGAAGACACCTCAAGACGTATTATTATTATTATTATTATTATTATTATTGACTTTACAACCAATGGGACAAAACAAGTATTGTGAGTGAAGTGAAAAATGTAAAGTGTTTGTGGTTGAGGGTCAAACTCTAACTACTAGAGCTGCCCGAAGAAATATATAAGTAAACAAAAGAAGAAAGTAAATTTTAAAAAAATGAATAAATAGGCTCATGATGTGGGAGGCAAAGTGATGTTGATATTAGATGTGTGGCATTGAGAACAGGGACATAGACAACAAAATGTGCAGGGATTGCTGGGGTTGAATCTTTTGGTGAATGTATTCCAGAATTTCTGTTGAAGAGTTTTCTTGATAGTAGTGAAGGAAGGGGAAAGATCAATTGGAGAGAATGCATTCCACAACATTACAACACGATTAAAATATTGGTAGCGTGTACTGGAGAAGCGGTAAAACTTAAGTTCTAACTTGTGGGAGGTAGATGAGCGTGTGGGTCCAGAAGAATATGAAATGTAATTAAATGTCAAAATTATCAGGAGGGTCTTTGAGACATTTCAATACAAATAGCAAGTCTAGTAGTTCTAGGTGATACATGAGTGGTAGGACATTGAGTAAGATTAATCGAGATTTATAATCTATAACGAAATTGTTTAAAATGTACTTTGAAGCTTTACGTTGAATGTTTTCTAATAAAATAATGTCCTTGATGAGACGAGGGCGCCAGAGTTGGGAGCAGTATGAAAGCTGAGATCTTACTAAGGAAAGGTACAGAGATTTTTTTATATGATAGGGTGATGTGATAGTGATTGTGCGCTTCACCAAGAAAAGAGAACGATAAGCTTTGCTACATATGTCTTTGATATGGGAGGACCATGATAAGTTGATTGTAATGGTTATTCCCAGGTCTCTCTGCTTGTTGACTGGTTTGATGCTGTCATTACCAATGCTATAAGAAGAAGAAGTTGATGAAGAGAGAGAAAAGTTCATAACAGAGCATTTTGAGGAATTGACTTTAATTTTCCATGTCTGACATCCGCCAACATAAACACGGAAGACAGAGAAACAGGGAGGGAATATCATTTACGTAGACGAGAAAAAGCAGAGGACCTAGAACACTACCCTGTGAAACACCAGAGCGAACAGGAAGAAGTTTTGATGCAAAGCCATCTATTTCTACAAAGTGACTTCTGTTGCGCAAGTATTCTCTAAACCACATCCAGAGCGGACCTGTTATACCTGTCAACCAAAGTTTGTACAATATTTCATCATGAGGAATAGAGTCGAAAGCTTTGGCAAAGTCTAAGTAAATGACATCAGTATTGGATTTCTTCTCAATTTGGTTGTAGATAGATGAATAAGAAATGAGCAGTTGGGAAAGTGTTGATCTTTTCTTTAGAAACCCAAATTGTGATTTGGAGATCTTTGGATGAATAAAGCCTATTATTTTATTGTACACCAGAGACTCTAGCACTTTGTGAAGAATACAAAGGAGTGAAATAGGCCTGTAGTTACTGATAATGTTGTAATCATTTTTCTTGTGAAGGGGAAATATCTTGTGTATGTTCCATTCCTTTGGGATGGACTGAGATCTGATAATGCTGGAAAAGAGCTGGGCAATAACAGGATAATGAGAAAATGAGCAGTTTTTTAATACATGACCACTAATTCCATCGCATCCTGGTGATTTATGGCTATCTAGATGGCTTAGTAAGCTAAAAATCTCGTCAGGAGTAAAGTCTATATAACTGAGTTGGGATTGAGGAGTTGGCAGGCTTTCCAGAGGTGGCAGCACAAAGTCGCTGGTAGTGAAGGTCGAGTTAAAATAAAGGTTAAAAGCTTCTGCTTTGGTGAGTGGATCGCTGATAATAGAGGTATTATGTTTTAATACCTGTGGAAGCTGAGGAGAAGATTTGAGATGAGTTAAGTGAGCGAAAAGTGAATGAGGTCTTCAGTTAAATGTAGTTATTAGGGAATGAATGTAATCTTGTTGTGCAGAAGTGATCATTTGTTTCAAATTCTGCTCTAAAGAGTGTAGATTGTCGAAGGAGGCTGGAGAAGATTTTTTTCTTTAAAATACTACGTTTTGTTTTAATGTATTTTATGGCATGTCTAATTTCAGGGGTAAAATACTTTGGAGAAGGAGAGGGAGGTATCTTACACAGAGGTACAAAAAGGTCACAAGCATGTTGGATTTTTCTTTTGATATAGTTCCACATGGACTCCGAATCCATGTTATGGTGAAGAAAAAAGCTGTTTGAGAAATAATTGCACAATCCATCAAAGTTTGCTTTGGAGTAGTTAGGAAATGTGGCAGATTTGATACTTGTTCGAGAAGCTTGAATTCAAAAGAAATCGGGAAATGATCTGAGAGAGATAAATAATTATTGATTGTAGTTGAAGTGATAGGTTCTGGGTGATTTGTAATAACTAAGTCCAGTATGCTACCATGAATGGATGTAGGTTTGTTTATCGTTTGTGAAAGGTTGAGGTCAAATAAATAATCACACATTATAGAGCCTGATATAGAGGAGGAGGAGAGAGAAGACCAACAAACATCTGGAAGATTAAAGTCACCGAGGAGAAGAACTGGAGAACTATTGAAATATTGAGTTAGAGAAGTAAATAAATTATGGTAAACAATGGGAGGACTGTTTGGGGGTATGTAAATGCAGCAACAGTATAGTGATTGAGTGCAATCTATTTTAACAAGTAGTAATTCTGAGGAAGTAGTAATGTCAATTGAGTGTGAAATGAGGGAGTTTGATACATACATTCGTCCACTGCTTTACCAAGACGGTTGGTAAAATCCTTTACCGACACAGATGGTAAAGGGTCTTGTCGCGACACAAAGTGCGGGTTCGAAGTTCTACCAACCACCAGCAGATAAAAATCTTTGAGAAAACGCATGCTAACTAGTGATGCGCTCTAATAGCACAAAATAGCGAAGCGAGCGATGCATGTTCCCTGTAATTGCAGCTATTTCCATGCATGCTTAGTGTGGCTACAAAATACTTCGTTTCTAACGTTTTGTCTCTCTTTCGCAGAATTTGTTTCACTGGGCATAGCTACTTCGTACGGCGGGTAAACAAAACAAAATGTTGCTAAGAAGGTTACCCGGCCCGCGCAAGCGTGTAGGAGAAAATGTGCACACGTACGCCCACGCAAGAACAAAAACAAAAACAATTCCTAGACCTAAATACTAGTGATGAGCTCTAATAGCACTAAATAGCGAAGCGAGCGATGCATGTTCCCTGTAATTGCAGCTATTCCATGCATGCTTGGTGTGGCTAGGAACATTTAATGGCTTTTCAAAAAGAAAGATTCTTTACTTTGCTACCTGTTTCTGTTTCGTTTTAGCTCTCCTCCTCCTTGCCCTGTCTTTTTTATTTCTTATCTCTCTCCTTACTAATTTTTCTTCTGGAGTTTCTAACGCCCTCAAAGCTCTTGACCGAGCGTTTCTAACGTTTTATCTCTCTTTCGCAGAATTTGTTTCACTGGGCATCACTACTTCGTACGGCGGGTAAACAAAACAAAATGTTGCTAAGGTTACCCGGCCCGCGCAAGCGCGTAGGAGAAAATGTGCACATGTACGCCCACACAAGAACAAAAACAATTCCTAGACCTAACTAGTGATGTGCTTGAGCCCAAATGGCAAGCGAGCCTAAAGACTATACTATTTTTATATGAATGATTTTGACTTCTAACACTGAAGCTACTGAAAATAAGGTCCAGTTTTTTTATTTCGCATACACGGTAAAGGGATTTCAGTGCCATAGTAACAACTCTCTGCAACTGCTTGAATTGAAGGAAAAAAACAACAAAACAATACACGTTATTTAAAAGTTTTCTTTGTTAGCTAAGTAGTGGTTGTAACACACAATGCTTTGACACAACTGGACATACATGAGTCAGAGTGTGATATGGTGAAATATTTCACGAGCAGGCTAATTTATTTTCACGAGCCAAAGGCGAGTGAAAATAAAGCCTGAAAATGTAATATCTAGCCATATCACTTTTAAATTGAACTGAAGTTCAAAGACCATGCAGGTGCTTAGCTTTAAGAAATCCTTAATATAAGTTCCATAAATTCTCGGCTTTTGATGGCCTTCTAGTGGAAACACAACTAAAAAGAACAAACTGATACAATGTTTTATATAGTGAACAGAGTGTGAGATGTTGAAAACAAGAAAAAACAAAAGTAGACAAGCAAGAAATTTCAGGGTCAAGGCTGCAGAGGGAGCAGCCTATTGAGAAGGAAGTGTTACTAGTTCTGAGCTATACAACCTGTGAGAGAGTAAATAAATTAAAGTGGTCAATTAAACTTAATAAATTAAAATATTAAAGGAGAGAATGAATGGCCTTCCTGCGGGTGCCTCTTCGGCCTTCGAGGGCCCCCGCAGGAAGGCCATTCATTCTCTCCTTTGGGAGTTATTTTAAGGTTACGGTATACAATTTGCTCATTAATTATTCATGAGTTACTGTTTTTGTTTGTATCATCCACTACACTTATTTTTATGAACTATGCTCCAAACATGAAATTATAATGTGTTCAAGTTTCTTTATTAGCTAGCTCTTGCTTTTCAAAGCAGCCAGCAAGGCTTGACCGAGGACCCCCTGAGGCAAATTTTCGGCGTCAAATCTTGGCTTCATCATCACTCCTAGCTTTAGTGTGACAGCTCCCCTGTACTTTAGGACTTACTCGAGGGCCAGTCACAGCGATTTTGGCTCAATGGGCCATGGATCTCCAGATATTCACGATTTTGTGCCTTAGAGACGCCATTTTATCTTGATCTGGGAGACAAAACTGAGATTTTCTCGACAACCGTCAGCTTTCTTCACGAAAACTTTTTGACTGGCCCTGCAATGATGTTCCTACAATTAGATAGTGCAGCCTATACGGCAGAGTTGTTGACGACCATGCTGTAATTTGACGCCGAAAATGTTATATTTGCAGGAGGTCGATCTTGGGCTGCCTATTCGCTATGAAGAGCTGACTACTAAATAAATGGGAACTTTTAACAGCAAACTTTCATTGTTTTAAGTTTAGTTACATAAAAATAAGTGTAGTTGGTGATATAAACAAAAGTTGTAACTCATGAATAATTAATGAGCAAACTGTATACATGTACTCTCTCACAGGTTGTATAGCTCAGAACTAGTAACACTTCCTTCTCAATAGGCTGCTCCCTCTGCAGCCTTGACCTGTCTCCTTTTTGTTTATTCTTGTTTTCAACTTCTCACACTCTGTTCACTATATAAAACATTGTATCAGTTTGTTCTTTTTAGTTGTGTTTCCACTAGAAGGCCATCAAAAGCCGAGAATTTATGGAACTTATATTAAGGATTTCTTAAAGCTAAGCACCTGCATGGTCTTTGAACTTCAGTTCAATTTAAAAGATGAAATATTTCACGAGCAGGCTAATTTATTTTCACGAGCCAAAGGCGAGTGAAAATTAAGCCTGAGAGTGTAATATCTAGCCATATCACTCTGAAGAGTGTAATAAGTGGTTTATTCCACACTAGATATCTTCACTGGAGTAAAGTGTGAAGTTGGCGAAAACTCACTGGGGGCTCCCCACAACCCCAGCTGATATTATAGCAGCTGCTCAACCTGGCTGGGTAGGCTCCACTAGAGTAAAGGTAGCTGTAAAAACCCAGAAAACTTGTATGCCAGGCCCTGTTGCTATAACTACTCCACTTTGCTCAATACAGCCATGAGATAACACTTTGTGATATCTTGAGATATCTCAAGGGTCACCTACCTAAAAATATCACTGTGAAGATATCTAGCGTGGAATAAATAAATAAATATATATATATATATTATATATAAAGATATATATGTGACAGGCTATAGGAAAACAGACCACTTCACTCAAAAATTGAAAAATGAGTTATTATTTTTGAAAAGTACAAAAATTTCCATTTAAATGGTCCTTAAATCATATTTTAAATCGCTTCCTAGGGCGAGTTATGAACGCCAGAAGAGGATAGCCCGAGTAAGCGTTATTGGAGAAAACGGCACTTTAAATTATTGTGGTGCCCAGGGGCGTGGTATCTTGACAAAAAAGTAAACAAGAAAAGTTTTGTGTTTTGCGAAGTTTATAGTCGGCTGTTAGCTTGGAGTTCTAGTCTAAGCACAAGGAGTGGAGCCTCCTTTTGAAGCTGAGGCTTAACCTTGTAAAAAAAAAAACTCGGTAAGTATCCTACAGTCATTCTTAGCTAGTCTCTGTGCTATTTTCTCTAATGCACTACCCAAGTTATCCTTAGCCAGTCTGTGTGCTTTTGTTCACTAATCTACTACCAATTTTAGTGTTGTAATACTACTTCCTGTTATGACAATTACTTAACTAAGAACAATGTTAGACACTAATTTGAATTTAGTTTTAATACAGATAGTATAATTACAAGTTGAACAAAAAAATTCCAAAGTGAAAGATGAGTCTAGGACTAAAAGTGGTACGTATTGAGGAATAAAAAGTTTATATGAAGGCATTAAATAGAGTAATATGTTAAGTATAATAGCTAAACTCATTGTTTTGCGCATGTTCTTTTATTGTGACCAAATTCTTTACATAGGCTATAAATTCTTTGTTTATTTTGTGGTGGTGGACAAACTTCAGCATCACATACTTCAGTTGAGTTTGTACCTATTGTTCTAAGAGGTGGAAGCAATGGACTGCAAGGCCTACTGGAGGGCAACGGAACTGAGGGCAATGGGCAAGTCAAATCTCTTTCAAAATCTGGACAGTAAGGGCGAATTTGATTATAGAGATACCATTGACGTTCAAGGGACAATGACTTTGGAAGAACAATAGATGGAAGATCTGCAGAATTTGGAGCCCATGGATGCTTTAGGAGTGTCTCACTAGGCAATGCATCACCCACAGTATTGCTTGAAGAAGCAAGTTGGGCAGTCTGAATATGCGCCTACCATTCCATGGAAACAAGTATTGCGCCTACCATTCCATGGAAACAAGGATTGTGAGTTTTTTAACAAGGAGCGTTGAGTGTTTTGTTTGTAAGGGATGCTCAGGTTTAGGGATTTGTGCTTAACCATAACAAAAGATGAGGAATCCTCCATATGCTGGCTTAAGAGCAAAGGAAATTTAAGGATAAGTGTGGACTGTGGTAAATGTGGTTCTTCTTGCCATTTTGTTAAAAGGAAAGATTCCTTTTGTTGGAGATGTCCTAAACGTGGTTGTCAAAGCATCATATCTATGAGGGATGGTAGTTATTTTAAAGGAAAACACCTGAAATTGAATGAAATCTTAGAGCTTAGTTATTGGTGGGCCAATGGAGCTAGTGTAACTAGAGCCATGCATGAAACTGGTCATTCGTCAAGGACTGTGGTAGACTGGTATAACTTTCACAGGGACGTATGTGCACAGTACTTCCTAGATCACCCAGTTGTAGTTGGTGTTGGAAATGTCGTTGAAATCGACTTCCTAGATCACCCAGTTGTAGTTAGTGGTGTTGGAAAAGTCGTTGAAATCGACGAGTCAAAGTTTGGCAAGAGAAAGTACAACAGAGGAAGATATAAGGAAGGACACTGGGTGTTTGGCGGTGTAGAGAGAGGTACCAATTATGGTTGAAGTGAATGACAGATCAGCTGCAACATTATTACCCATCATTCAAATGTATGTAAGGCCAGGCACTACTGTTATTTCCGATAAGTGGAGAGCTTATTCAAGGATACCCTCTTTGGGCATGGCACACGAATCAGTGAATCACACAATAATTTTTGTTGATCCTGTAACTGATGCACACACTCAAAATATAAAGAGTACTTGGTCACAAGTAAAGAAAATGATGAGGAAGCAAGAGGTTGACAACACCAATGAGGAGCTTTTCCAGACCTATTTACCAGAATACCTCTGGAGAAGAAAGTTCAAAGCTCAGGACTCTTTCTTAACAATTTATGAACACATCAAAGAACAATATCCATGCTAAACAACAACTCCAATAACTTATCACACATTCCAAGCTATGTAATCTTTTTTTTGTTTAATTATGCTGATAAATGTTGAATTTTTGTTAATATCCAACAAAGGGCTTCAGAGCAAAGCACCCAATTTTATTAGTCTGGGAATATAAGCTAAAAATTCCGTGCGTCAATGTAGAATTGCTGTGCGTCAATTACTCTCTTCATTTTCCATTACATCAGTAATTTCAGGTTGATCATGAGTTCAGCACTAGGGCTATGCAAACTTAAGCAATCTACAGAAAAATCAAATTAATTGATTTATTGTGAAAAAAAGTTTTATTTATAAAGATTTCTGTAAAAATAATTCTATACTTACCTCTATCATCATCAGAATCATCATTTTCACTTGAATTGTCAATTTGTGGTATGGTGAAATAGTCTTCAATAACATCCTGTAAGGCCTCTTGGTCGCCAGCACTAAATAGTTGATAACATCAGCGACGTTCTTAGCAGCCAGATCAAAATCCATTTTTAAGAAACCACAGCTGCTTCTTTAATTGCCAAGTAACTGGGAATTACCCTCGCAGGTAAGGGAAAAACCCTGCACACTCGTTAATTTTCCTGGTAACAATTGAAAAGTTACGCCTTAAACTGAGAGTACTGAAAAGTTTTGTGAACTTCAGGGGTGCGCTGGCTTTGAAGATAACTGTATTGGGAGCTGAAACTTGGTACAAGTGTAAGTTAAGATCTAATACTGATACTAAAAAAAAACAAAAAACACAAAACTTGACTTGAACTGCTTTATGAGTCTGTACTTGAAATGATTTTGTGCGTGTATATATATATATGTTCCGCACTTTTTAGGAATTTGCGCTTTCTATAGAAAGCCCTGCGCTTTCTGGGAATTCCCAAAAAGCCCGCCAATCTAGGAATCAGCTGCCAGTCTAGGAATCAGCTGCACTTTTTAGGAATACAGGGGGTGATCACTTTTCTTTATCAACAATTGCATCTGCCTATCAGCAATAGCACCAGTGTTGCCAGGATTACCTACAAGTAGCTTGCTGCAGCAGATGTGCTAGGCACATATTGTTCACAGGTATGGTGGACGAACAGAAAGATATTTTTGTTTCTTTCTGTAAATCCAGGTATGGTGGCGATTTGAATGATCGGCCCTCTAGTACTAGCAAGAGCAAAACTATTTCTCAAGCGAAAGGGCAAAAAATTGTGAATGCTTTAAAAAATGATCCTGTAGCTCAAGCATATTCACCGAAGTTTAGACACTGGGTGAGGCAAAGGGGCTTTAAAGTTATGTCTTGCCATGCATTGGGGTTGAAGGATGTACTATGCTTACCAGCAAGGAACCCGGTAAGTTTATTTATTTTTAGAGAGCCGTTTTGCATCATACTTTGTCTTAAACTTAATTAGAATAAAAATGATCCAACAATATTATCCAATTGGAGAAGGGTAGCATTTATTGAAGAATTCTTCGACATTTTAAAAGAAGTTCATTGCCACGAGAAGGGCCATATTGGAGAAAAGAAGACGGTTTATGAGGTATGATATTAATGGAAAGATACCTGTTTATACATTATATATCTTATTATTGTAGGTTTCTAAATTATATGAGTGTGTGCCAAGGGCTGTATGTGAGCAGTTCGTGAAACTATGTTTGATTTGCCATGCTCAAAAGCCTCAGACAACTAGAGCTCCCCTCAAGCCAATTATATCGTCAGGTTTTATGACAAGGGGACAAGTACGTTTTCAATATCATATTTAGATGTGATTAGGGTTGTCATATTCGATTGAGGTATATGACCGCCCTTACTAAGATCATCAATCTTGTTGCAATAGTAGGCAGAATCATGTGCAATTTGTAAAATTTTAAGCTCTACACTGTCTCCTTTAAAAACTATAATTTTTTTTCCTGGAACTTATAGACATCCTATACTATATCCTAAACTTCGCTGTGGTGTGATTGATAGAGGGTGTCACCCATAATGCAAAGTTAACGTTTTTTGTTTTGTTTTGTTTTGTTTTTTGCGTGTGTGCGTGTTATTTTTTAATAAAAATTATGATTTCAGATTGACCTTATTGACATGAGGCATCAGCCTGACGGGATATACAAATGGATCGGGCACTATATGGACCATTGGTCTAAATTTCACATTTTATTTCCTCTTTCAAGAAAGTCAGCACCAGAAGTTGGACTCAATCTGACAAATTGTGTGTTTTGCTATTTGGGAACTTGTGGAAAGAGAGAGAGAGCAACCATGAACAAACAGTATGTGGCGCTTCCGGATCCAACCTGAGAGAGAACGAACTCGGGGGTCTTTTTCGGTCTGTGACATCATCCATGCCGGGTAAGTTGAATTTCATTTCAACTTACTGATATTTGGGTGTCCAGCTAGGGCTGGGGGGGTTATGGTACAAGAATGTCAGTGAAAAGTAATGACGGGGGAGGGGGGGTTATGGTACAAGAATGTCAGTGACACAAGTAATGACGGGGGAGGGGGGGTTATGGTACAAGAATGTCAGTGAAAAGTAATGACGGGGGAGGGGGGGGCAATTCAGCGAGGCCAGCTGTTATGTTACAAATATCATTGTTGTCTTGTGTTTTTTTGGTATTGTGTATCCCATTATGTTCCTATCATAACAGCCAATTAGTACATAGGACCGAACACTGATCATCAGTGTGAAGTATAGACTCTTATGCAAAGATGTGCATCAAAGTAGTGTAGGTTCCAAAAAATGGGTGTGGCGAAGTACACTCGGAGCCCCACCCCCCCCAAACAAAAATCCTGTATGAAACTGCATACAATACATAAAGTTGCAATTATATTATATAGGATCATGAATAATTTGTTGTTTGTATTACAAATATCTTTGTTGTTTGTGTTTTTGTGTATATGAAATTGTTTTGTAGTGGAGCTCGACGTCCGATGGCATATGTTCCTTGTGGACACTCATAGAAGTCTCCTACATGATCACAATCAGCACCAAACACAACAAACAACATTTTATTGTTGAACTAATATAATATTGGTATACATTACATCAAACAATATTATTTCTATTTTTTATTTTATTTTTATTGATGGGAAAAGTGTAATTTTTTGGGGAAAAAAAATTTTTTTTAAAGTATTAGTAGAGGGCTTAAATATTATTTAATTTTCTCAATCAAAAAATGAGGGGAATCCCAAACTCTTGGTCTATTTAGTGATATATGGTTGCTATGGGGTTTTCCCAGCCAGCATCGAGTTAAAAAAATAAAACGGCAATTCTCTATTCCGTGGTAGAAAATTAGATTTTTCCGCGTGCGTCCAAACAATTCAGGAACGAAAGGGTTAAGAAAGCATACTGAATCATTAATAGAAGCGGTGCCATCTCATATAGTATATTTGAGAAAAGTTACAAGGGTTTCCAATAAGATGATTTTTTGGCTGCAAAATCACGATATGCGCGAACATTTAAATTTTCGCGCCCCCTTGAAGTTCTATTGCGAAATTAAAATCCGCGAAAATTAATTTTGCTATTTTAGGCACATGCCTGCATTGCCATTGCTAAGCCACATGGTCTATGCCTACATACTGTATGATGGATTGGATGGAGGAGATCTGAAATGTCCTGTAAAGAGTAACCAGAATAATGTTCTTGAAGTATACAGCACGTTTTTTCAAACAGTAGCTGAGTTTAAAGGTCTGGAGTCTCTTCCTACTAGTGTGAAGTTTAGTGAAGAACATGATGCAGAGGCATTCTTGAAGAATCAAGCTAAATGGCACAAGGGCTGCCACCTGAAATTTGCCCCTTCAAAGCTACTGCATAAAAGACACCTCAGTTGTGAATCAGCTAGTGATCAGCAGCTAAGGAAATCGAAGTGACAAAAAACATCTGGCAATTCTGACCAGGAAAGCTGTGTATTTTGCTCTGAGGTGAGTGGTACACTTCATAACTGTGCAACAATGAAGTTAGACCATGATTTGAGGAGAATGGCTACTGAGCTACAAGATTCCTCATTGCTTGCTAGAATTTCTGGGGGTGATTTGATAGCAATTGAAGCTAAGTACCATTTTAACTGCCTTTCAACTTTTAAGAACAAGTATAGTGCTGTGCAGCGAGCCCAGCATAACCTTACTATTAGCCAAGAAGATCAATTAATTCAGGCTCAAGTGTTTGCTGACTTAATATCACATATAGAAGAAAGCATAGAAAGTGGAACTTGTATATACAAGTTATCTGAGCTTCATGGTATGTACATGAGCCAGCTGAAAGAGTTAGGGATTGAAAGAAGTGTTCATAGAACTAGACTGAAGTTACAAATACTTGACCATTTTCTCGGGGAATGCCAGGAACAACTCTCTGATGGTAAGAGCATTGTGCTTGTCTTTAATCAAGGCATGAAAAGCATGCTTAACCGATTATCGCCGAATTACGCGTTTCCGCGTCAAGCACGAGGGTGCTTCACAGCGCGGGTTACGCATTTTTGCGTAACCGCCATAGTACCCGCTTCAATTAGCTACCAGCAGCAATCGCAAGTGTTTCAAGAGCTCCCACAACGCCGTAGCGATTCTCCTGTGAGGTAAGTGTAAGGGTGTAAGGGAGTCAAAATTTTAATGACCCTTTCCATAGAATTTTTTTTATTATTTGTAGATTGAAATTGTAGCACAGTTTGTGTATAAAGAAAATTATAGTTACAAAAAAAAAATATGTATAGCTATAACTAATAGACAAAAATATTTATTAATATGATATAAAGTTGTCAATAAAATTTAAAGACTGCCAAGAAGTCTTCATAGAGGGCAGGGCAGTGATGAAGAATTTTATGATTTCAAAGAAATAGAGATAGAATAAGGCAGAAGACTTCTCAGGTGTAGAGGTCCGTGGCCAAGAAGTCTCCATGGAGGGCGGCAATGAAGAATTTGATGACCTGGAGGAAATAAAGGTTGAAAAAGTCAAGCTATTTTAGCTTCGTTTGTTCATACACAGAGGGTTATATAGATTTTGAACAACACTAACCACAAAAAGGTCAAGTTATTATTGCATGAGGATACGGACTTTCTTCCTCCCAGTTCTCCCCTACTTGAAGGTGCCCATAAAATGGATTTCTTAGGAGAAAGTTTCTCAGGTATGAAGAGAAGGATGTGCAATTGGCTTTAGCTTCAATCAGTTAATACATCGCCGTCGGTTACTTTGAAGCGTATTGCCTCTAGACAAGAAAAAGCTCAGGCGGTTCAAGCCTCGAGTTGACGGTCACGATTTCTTGTAAACAATTTCGGAGTACATGCACGTAATCGCGAATTTAATTTCCGGCGTTAATCGGTTAAGGAAGCTGTTGATTCACGTGATTATGAATCGGAAGCGCTTGCTGTGGTGAAGCTGGTAAAGGTACTTAGGCGTGATATATTTGAATGGAAATCATTTCAATTTACTGGAAGTTTTCCAACTGACTGCCAAGAAAACTCAGTTCCTATAACCCTAAAATTTTTTCTGTCTTTGCTACTGAATGGGTCAAATGAGAAGACCCAGGCTTCCTTAACCATAGCCCAGTTGATATCTTTTAACACCAAGGTTAAAAACTCTTCTGTTGTACGGAGTCGACATAGTAAAGATCGTGAGCCACCCATTCCTCTGTTTGTAGGCTTGCATATCCATACGCAGACCAGGAGTAAGAAGATAGTGAACACTTTGTATTGAATGGGCATGAGTGTTAGCTATGATCGAGTACTAGAAATAGAGAATTCACTTGCCACTGCTGTGTGCTAACGTTTTGAAGAGGAGAATTTGGTATGTCCTGCAAATTTGCGGAAAGGCCTCACTACTATAGGTGCTCTTGATAATCTTGACCATAATCCTTCAGCAGCCTCGGCTCAAGGATCTTTCCATGGGACTGGTATTAGCATCTTTCAACTTCCCAGCCACACTTACAGTGGTATTGTCAGAGATCCAATTGTTATTGATTGGTACCTGCTGTCCTGCAAAACTGATCGTCTCTCTGTACCACATCTTGCTTTTGACAATGAAGCCACTGGTCTTCTTGTAGCTGGCAGAGCCGATGAGGAAAAATGGTTTGATCATGGTATTCAGTTATTGACCAAGGAGAGCCTCATGAAAGACGATTACGTATCCTGGGCTGCATTTCATGCCTCTCTGGAGTCAGATCCATTAAATCCTCCTGCTATAACTACTTTGCTACCCTTGTTTTATGAGAAGGCAGCAACAATTTCTATGGTAAAACATGGCATGGATGTCCTGCAATCAATTACTGCACACCTTAATCCAGGACAGATTCCTGTCATGGCATTTGACCAGCCACTTTTTGCATTAGCCAAATTTGTTCAGTGGTGTTGGCCAGACACGCACGGGGAGGAGCGTTATATTGTCATGTTTGGGGGACTCCACATTGAAATGGCTCTCTGGAATACCCTTGGGGATCTACTTGAGTGTTCAGGGTGGACAACAGCCTTGTGTGAAGCTGATGTGGCTTCTTCTGGAACTGCGGATTCCTTCTTGAAAGCTTCTCATCTAACGAGAACACGATATGCTCATCAAGTCACAGCTCTTAGCATTGGAGAAGTTGCAACGTGAGGCATGGGAATGCATGTCATTTCAACAGGACTTACCTTTTGAAAGTTGGAAGAAGAAGATGATTAATGAAAGTCCTACATTTCATTTCTGGAGTATTGTTCTTCAATTTGAAATTCTAGTTTTTATCTTTATACGTGCTCATAGACAGAAAATTTTTGATCTCTTTGTTGAAGGTTTGGAAGCACTGGTGCCATGGTTCTTTGCTCTCGACCATACTAACTATGCGAGGTGGATTCCCATTCACCTCAGGGATATGAAGGCTCTTCCTACTCATGCCAAGGACCAGCTGAAGAATTGCTGGGTTATACCAAAGTCTCAGAAGAAATTTTCAAGTATGCCAATCGATCAAGCTCACGAGCAAAATAACGAATTTGTGAAAGGGTCTGGTGGAGCAGTGGGATTAACAGAGAATCCTTCTGCATTTCGAAGGTGGATGGTGGCAGGTCCTGAGAAAGCGAGAATATTAACTGAGTTTGAAAGCCAATTTCTTGAATCTAAAGAACACAGCAATCAACAACATGAGCAAAGCCACTCTACCCAGCAATTGTTCAAGAAGCAGGTGAACAATCTGTATGGAATATCCAGCATGGGAAATCCATTTATGGATGACTCCCCTGAACTTTTGATTCTCAATACTCGAAATTGTGCCAATGATGCCGTGGTTTCTACAGTTCGAACCATTGAAGAATTGGGTTCTACCCAATATCAACAATACGTGACCACTGTCATAAACAGAGGAGGCTCCACACACTTGTGGTTGGGAGGGCAAAATATTAGAGATTGGCACACTCCTATGAAATGTTATTTTTTAAGCTATAATACATCATACAAAAAGACTGACTAAAATGTTCCAAAGTGTCTTTTCTTTTCTTCATGTAGTGATACAAAGTCACAACTTTTTGAATTGGGGAGGGGGGGCAATGCCCCCCCACAATTAATATTGGGGGGGCAATTGCCCCCCCCTGGCCCCCCAGTAGAGCCTCCCCTGATAAAGAATCGGACTGCATCAATTTAGGATCCAATACGAAAGAATTCTTTGCCATTGTTCAAACGACCCTTGCCTAAGAAGTCAAAAAAATTAAAACAGCAAGTGGCTAGTATTAAGAGTGACTGTAATATCTTCAGTCACCTTTACATTGCAAGCAAATTTCGTGACGGTAATTTAGAGGATTTTTTTCCCCATGAAAACCAGCCATGGCCACCTTCCCTTTCTGAACAAGGTAAACTTCGCTTGCCAACTAAAAAGTCTGACTTGCTTTCTTGTATTGAAGAGGCTACCAATCTTGAACCTCCGACCCATTATGATGTGAAATTACTTGATGGTCCTGCAATTGTGCATTCTGTTCCAACCAAGCAAGTGAAAACATTTGATGAATACAGTGATGCAGTTTTCTTGCCATGGACAGAACATGCTCTTCACAACAGCAACAGGGTTGACATTGTCTGGGATGTGTACCAGCCAAACAGCTTAAAGGAATCCACAAGAGAAAAAAGGGGTAAAGGTGTCAGGAAGAAAGTGAGTGGACCAACAAAATTACCCTCAAATTTTCAAGATTTCCTCCGTGATTCCAAGAACAAAGAAGAACTTTTCAATTTCCTCACGAACAAAGTGTCCAGATGTGATTCCCTTTCTGGAAAAAATGTCTACATTACTTCAGGTGAATATTTTTTACTCTGTGTTGATATTTATAATTCATGATATTCCTTGCAGGTGTAGATGTGGTCTGTAGAGTTCCATATCAACCAATGCCTCCATGCGATCACGAAGAAGCTGACACAAGGATTTGTATCCATCTTAAAGATGCCATGGAGAAGGGTGCCAGGAAAGTGTTCATACGAACAGTTGAAACAGATGTGATCGTTGTGATTGTTGGGATCTTTTTTGACCTCCAAAGAACATACTCTGACTTGGATATATGGGTGGCATTTGGCATGGGGAAGCACTTCCAGCATTACCACTTGAACACAATTTGCCACAGCCTTGGAGAAGAAAAGTGGAAAAGCTTACCGTTCTACCATGCTTTCACAGGCTGTGACACCACCTCCCAGTTTCTTGGCAAAGGCAAGAAGACAACCTGGGGAGCTTGGAAAGCATATTCTAGTGCTACTACAGCTTTCCAGCATGCTGTCAACAATCCTTTTGAAGTATTGGACTTGGCATCTTCTGCTTTTCAAACACTGGAACAGTTCACATGCATTCTATATGACAAGACCACTTCTATTACAACAGTTAATGATTTGAGACAAGACCTGTTTTCGAAGAGAGCGAAATAAATGGACAGTATCCACCAACTCAGGTAAGGGATGCATGCATAAACTGGCAGTTTTGGTTCATTTTTGTTTCTTACCAGGCTGCATTGATACAGCATACCAACCGGGCATTGTACCAGGCAAGTATCTGGAGGACTTGCCTCAGGACACAACAAAACATCCCAACACCAGAGGGATTTGGTTGGACACAACATGACCTGAGTTGGAAACCAGTATGGATGCTCCTTCCTGAGGTCTTGAGGGCTTGTCAAGAGCTCCTGAAGTGTGGCTGCAAATCACTTCCTTTCTGCTCCAGGAAATGCAAATGCAGAGATGCTGGACTTTCATGCACTGCTCTCTGCCACTGTGGTGGCGCATGTGACAGTTAATGCCCTTATGTTCTCTTATTTCATTGGTAGTTTTTATTGTTAGTCTTATTTAATGTTGGGGACCCTTCTGGAATACTCTAAAAGGTCATTGGGTCAAGTAAAAGGTCATTGGGTCAAGTAAAAATGTTGTTAGCTACTCTAGCAGCCTACAAAAGCTTCAAACTTGAATTTGGGGGAAATTATTTTTCGCGGGTTTTAATTTCACAATCAATGGGGCGCGAAATTTTAACGCGATTTTGGAACTAAAAAATCGTCTTAGTTGAAACTCCTGTAACTTTTATCACAAGCATTGAATGTGATGGCACCCCTTCTACAATGATTCAGTATGCTTTCCTAAGCACATGTGCAAAGTTTCATGCTTTGGTCCAGAAGTGCACAATTTCAAGGAAACTTGGACATAAGCAACTACACTATAAGGTAGTATTGGGAATCTGCCAGGTTACTGTTAAGTCTAGAGGACGTAAACAGAGAGCACGAACACTTCTTGATAGTGGTTCTCATATGTCCTTCATGACCAACCGACTAGCACAATCTCTCAAAGTCAAAAGAATTCATGACCTACACAACTGACAGGCATATCTCAAACAGAATTTCCTGCCTGCCCTTATAAAGCTGACATATCTCTACTTACTGATGGACATGATTCTATTCCAATGACAGCAGTCATCATATAAAATTACTGGCGACTTACCTGGATTTCCTCTGCCTTCTTCTTACAGAATCTTACTCTTGCTGATCCAAACGTCGACAAACCGGAAGGATTGATCTACTTTTCGGTTCTTATCCTCTATGGATGGTACACTCTAGGCTTTGGAGTCTGTGTTTGGCTGGTCAATCAGAGGAAAGTATATTCCCCAGCCACCGCCATTGGAATCACTTCTCTGTCTTCATTCCCAAGCAGCCAATGCCAACACTGATGACTTGTTAGCTGCGTTCTGGGAAACTGAAGAAGCACCATCTAGTTTAAATCAATATACAGATGAGGAGAACCAAGCTTTAGAACATTTCCAAAAGACTTACAGCAGAAATGAGGAGGGTCTATATATCGTGCCTCTACCGGTAAAATCTAACCCTCCCCTTTTAGGTGTTTCTCAAGGTCAGGCTTGCAAAAGATTCAATCAAAACCAGCAATCTTTTCGATGGAAAGGAAAATGGGGATGATTAGAAAGCACTACAGGAATATGCTCAGTTAGGCCACGCTGAACCCGTGCCAGCTCCTGAACATGAACGTAACAAACCTGATTCATCCACTTTTTATCTACCCTCGCATGGAGTTGTCAAACTTTCTAGCACTACCAATCTCTGATTTGATGCGTCGGCTAAGTCTACTACGGGGATATCATTAAATGACACTCTACTTCCTGGTCCAAATCGTTATCCTGTACTCACTGATGTATAGTTCTTGCTTTTCGCTCTCAAGTCATTAGGATGAGTGCGGACATATCCAAGATGTTCCGTGAAGTAGAACTTCATAGAGACGGTCGAGATCTGCATTGTTTTTTTTTTTTGGGGGGGGGGGGGGGGAGGGCGTCATGGATATGGCGTGACAAGAGTAACTTTTGGAGTCACTTCCTCGCCGTTTCTCGCTACTCAAGTACTGCGTCAAGTAGCCAAGGACCATGAAAAACAGTATCTCAGAGCAGCCAAAATTGTATCTAACTTTTATGTTGATGAATGCCTGACAGGAGTTGCAACTCCAGAGAAAGCCATGGAGATTCAGGAAGAGCTGATTTCGTTATTTGGTTGTGCTTGCATGTGGCTGCGTAAATGGAGGTCTAACAATACCAATGTGCTTGAAAACGTCCCACAAGATATGCGGAGAGGATAATGACCATCAAATTATTTCTCTTTGGGCAGAGTGGCATACGGTTCTTGGACTTCATTGGGATACGAGGAAGGACATGTTACACATCTCAACTCCTACTCTTACAGCAAGCGATCGCCCTGCGGAGGAGAAGCTTTTGAATAAGATATTAGTCACTGCTGCTAAAACAATGTCAATATCTCTGAAAGATGTATATGCCTGGTGTGATTCTATCATTGTCTTATGCTGGCTGTCTACCCCCTGCAGGCAAACTGAAAACTTATGTCTCTAATCGAGTGGTGGACACCATTAGTCATAATATACCAGCTACACACTGGAAGTATATTCCTACTGATTGCAACCTGGCAGACATAGCCTCCGGAGGAGCAATGCCTAGTCAACTTATTTCATTTGAACTTTGGTGGAATGGACTAACCTGGTTACTACAACCTCTCTCTGCATGGCCTGTTAGCACGGACTGGAAAAAACAGAAAGATCTGCCAGAAGCTAAACCTGTAGTTCTACTTACTGCTGTTCCTCTATAAACCTTTGCTGAGTTATTTTCCTCATATACTAAACTACTTAAAAGAGTGATGACATGGTGTTTGGGTTAACTGCAGGTCCAAAAAGGAAGACAGACTGGTCTCATTCTGTAGGGGGTGGTCGTTTGGAGAAATCTAATCTGACAGTTGGACAGATGCATCCAATGATTTTACACCGTGGAGACCGTCTAACTAAATTAATCTGTGAACATTTGCCTTGGACAATTTGCACGCAGGTCCTACGGAATTACTCGCTATTTTATCCTTACGTTTTCAAGTTAGCGGGGCCAAACATTTAATTAAGAGTATCACTCGGTCCCGTGTGGTAAGTCTGTAGGTGCATGTCCAGTTGTGTCAAAGCATTGTGTGTTACAACCATAACTTAGCTAAATAATATCACAAAGAAAACGTTTAAATAACGTGTATTGTTTTGTTGTTGTTTTTTCCTTCAATTCAAGCAGTTGCAGAGAGTTGTTACTATGGCACTGAAATCCCTTTACCCTGTATGCTAAATTAAAAAACTGGACCTTATTTTCAGTAGCTTCAGTGCTAGAAGTCAAAATCATAATAGTATAGTCTTTAGCTCGCTCGCCATTTGTGCTCAAGCACATCACTAGTTTAGTTTAATGTATTGTATCATTTTTCTTAGTTGCCGTTTTGTTCTTACTTTTGTGTGACTCTTTCAGTTCTGATCTATCTTTCTATACTATCATCTGCTGTAACATATTCTATCAATAAAATACAAACGTATTTAACTTGAGGTTGGATGCAAGGCCTCTTACTGACGACAGTCCTATGAACAGTTATAGTTTTAGCTCTGGGACCAGATTGTCCTCTTGCTTCCCTGGTAATCAGTAGATTTTTTTGGCTGCCAAAGTTAATTGATCAGTGTAGAAATTCCGAGGTGGCCACGCGGGTATTATATTGAATGATTAAACAACCACAGGTTCTGGTGGTGGCATGGCACCCTTAAATGAGAATAACTTTGGAAAGACGAATGGAATAATATTTTCTGTAATTTTTATATTAGCAATTAGCTATAGTAAGCCTGCACAGTCCACAAATGTGAGTTCATGTTTCTCACACTTCCTATATAGTGAAGGCTGTGACTTTCTTATTGAGTTGTGTTGGTTTCCTCTGCTCAATACTCCCAAATTCTGAGAAAATCACACTCACTAGTTTTCCCTAACTAATAACTAGACAAATTTAGGTATTTGTATTATTCCAGTATGCAATGGTTTAGTGAGAAATACTACTGAAGTGAACTGATCCACCAAGAATAAATATATCTAGGACTTAGCCCATAGAAAATGTGGTATAAAAATAACAGAGAAATTTAACTAGAATACACACAAATGAACATACAACTCACACTTTCAAATTGCTTGGAGTACATATTACTAAACATACAACAGTCACAGTAACTCTGTCTATTTATAATGTGAAACAATTAACATTGTTAATTGACAAGTTAGACATGCTCAGACACTGCCCATGCTCCCAAAATAAAAAAAAAAGGTTGCTGATAAGATCCAGCTTTAGCCCTTTTAGTGGCACTTGCAATTCAACTTACAAGGGGAGTTGCATTAGCTATTAAGTATGTTATGCCTATCTTATCTATAATGAATCTAATGAAGTTGAAATAATTTATATTCTACTTGAAAAAATTATAATCTATCTATAATTCCAATGTTTTACTTGCTGACTCCTTCACCTGAAACAAAACAAATATAAGGCTTTGTAAAAGTTTAATGTAGTTAATTAAACCACAAAATAATTTTTTACGTAGTGCAATTTGTAGTATAGTAGTAATAGTAGTACAGTAATACATTATTATGATTACAATTGTTACTACTATTACTTTATCATCATTCATATAATACATATTAATATTATCGTTATTGCTATTATAATGCTCTTGCTGCCACTATTACTGATATTTTATTAATTGATACAAATAATTTTACTAATACTTACTTGAATTAGTTATCAATACAATATTTTATTATAATTATAGTTATGGTAAATTTTTTTATCGTAGTTACCAACCTCATCCACCACAACTTCAAACTCGTCTTCCATATTTATAGCTATTTCGGCACAGCCAGGCTGTATCTATGAATTAATCAATCTAGTGTTAAGCTGACTGTATGGTTGCATAATAGAAGAATGCCTCACCTGATCGGTACATGGATATTCATACTGTGTGCCAACGTCCACTACTTGGATGTAATTGGAAGCATATTTCAGCACTTCGTCACATTTCTTTGGTAGTGGAGCAGGACTTATTCCAAAAAAGCTTTCCTAGAGTTTGCAAACAAATTGTATTAATGACATGCAAGTTATTATATCAACAAATGCTAAGACTTATCAGAGAATAAGTGAATAAAAATTACATGGTAGATAACACGAACAGTAAGGCTTGATTATACTATCAGATTTGTTGGTAAAATAGAGAAGCTCACACGGCAAAATAAACTACATCCTCATCTGTTTAGACGTTCTACCATTTATGAGCTATTTAGTGACATAAGTTGACAATTTGATTCCCTTTATAAAGAACTAGACTATGATAACTATTGGTCTATTTATTAATGTTTCAGCAGTTTGCTGATGTTGTATCTCATTTCAAAATTTAAACGTCCACATATTCTACAAAGAAACTATAATTTATATTATGTTTCAATCAATGCACAAATTTAGACATACCTGAGAATGAGATTTTGTGATCATGTGTTCAGTTACTGGAACTGAGAAGAAACCATACTGATCTGGTTCACACTGTTTAAAAACAATTAATTTATAAAATAAAAAATAAAAAAAAATAAATAGATTGATACTTTCCCACCTAAAGCAGTCTGGACATAAGCAAAGGCATAATGTGAAAAAAAATCTTAGTTGTCCCTGGCAACAACTAAGATTTGTTCACATATTTACTTTGCATTTTTAGAGACCTCTTTAGGTGAAAAAGTTTCAATCTAGTTTTTATGAAGGGTCAGAACTTGATAACAACTAAATATGTTGTGAATTGTAACTAATTCTGAGTATAACCACAATACACGGAACTGGATGACACAATGCATTTGATAGTTAAAACTTACTATCAAAGTCTCTCCACTTATTTCTGCAGTCACTAATATTTTTCTAGATGGCTTTTGGACCATAAGTGGACCCTGTACAAAATGCAACATAAAATAATGACAATCATTTACTTTGTGAGAAACTTTAACCAGTTCAACTAGTCTGTAATAACGTTCCATGTTGGTGCCTTACTATTGAATGGCATTCAAAGTAATTATACAAAAACTGTATTATGGTTTATTGTATTCTTCAATACAAAGGGTAGCTGTTGTTGAATGTGTACTTAAGTCAATCAAAAATATTATACAGTGATTTATTAATCTTATTTAATAACTTTGATATAAAGCTTACTAGAGTGCTGTCAGCAGGAATTTGTGTGGCTACTGATTTCTTTAAAATACCATCATTGCTCCAATACTAGTTAAAAAAACAACAACACCACTGTTTAAAAAATAGCAATGTACTATAATTCTGTACATTTTATGGTTTTCTTTAAAATTATTTCACTACTTCATTTAGCTTACATTATAAATAGCTGATGATAAAGATTTCTCAAACTCTACAAAGTGAATGAAATATTAGTATTGATAATAAAATCAGCTTACGTATTCATCTTCATCGCCAGGTTCCCTGATGACATCATTAGGATATTTGCTATAATAAAGCACATAAAAAATTGTGATTCTCTCTATCTCTCTGTAATGATAGCTAGATAAACTTACTTAAACCAATGTCTGCTTTTACGAGCAGGTTTATGGTCTGGTTCATCAACTTCTGCAAAGTTATTATGTTAAAATTGAATTTTACAAGCTGAATAACTTACTCAATCTGCAGTAGTATCCTTTCAAAATGATGAAAGTGGTCACTACCAGAACCACAGGAATCACTAATATCAATAAGTACCAATATCTAGGAAAACTGCTCCAGGTGTCTAACATGAAGGAGAAAAAAAGAAATAATTCATTTTTATTGGCCAGAAAGTCTTGCCACTTCTTACCTGAAGAGCAGTCCTCAATATCTTCTGCAGAGAACTTTTTACGATAGTAATATTTAAAATTACCCTTTAAAATAATGGCCTCATAATTTTCAATATTTGGAATATTCACTGTCGTGGTACTTTTTTTAACTTCACCAGTAATAATATTAGTTTTACCTTTAAGGAAGTAGTGGCACCCAGATAAATTTCCTTCCATGCCACAATTAATTTTATAGTCGTTTCCAATTGCATGACATAAAGTTTCCGACAATGCAGAAACATCTAGAATTAAATGTATTTACATTTACACTAGTGATATGTGCTTCTACAAAAAATGGGAGCAAGCCATTGTGCACTAATTTATATAATATGTAATTCAAGCAGCTTTAATATTTATGATTGTAATTAAATCAGATTGAACTTGATATTCACTATTATCGGATTTGTTTAGAAGAATCAAAATATTTTTCTTCAAGTGAATATTCTAGCTGCTATAAATTTAGTTTTGGATGTCATTATTCAGTTTTGGATGTCATTATTCAGTTTACAAGAATCATATAGTTTGCTGCTAGTTAATGTTCTAGCTGCTATATATTTATTTTTACATGTCATTATTCAATCCAAACTTTCTAAAAAGTACAAAATGTGTTATAGCAGTTGATTAATAAATTAGTTAACAAATATGGAATCACTTTATTGACTATCTAAATGACCACTAGCTTCTGACTACAAGTACTCAGCTACTAAAACTGTTGCGTTAAAAAAAATGGGTAAATTTTTCAAAGCCAAAGTAACCACACTCTTTGCAACGTTTTGTGACTGGAAAAGAAAACAAAACATTTATAAAGGATATATAACAGTAGAGTGTAATACAACTTGCTTACTTCAGTAACAACTGGGAGAAGCCTAAGACTTTTTATGATATTCCTTAGCTAAGCAGACAAAAATAGTTCTAGACTAATGTAGATGTTTTGTTGCACCCTCACATTGGAGTGAAAGAGGTTGCTGCTAGCTGCAAAGACAGAGGGTTGAAGTAGATAGAACTGGACTAGGAATGTGCAAGAGGGGTACTATGACTTGCTGCTGGTAACCCTCTTGCACATTCCTAGTCCAGTTCTATCTACTGCAACCCTCTGTCTTTGCAGCTAGCTAGCTAGGAGTAACACGTATACATATGTACATATATAACCTGCAACATTATACTCAATTTATAATTGTTTATAATTGTTCACAACGAATACTGGCTCGAGATATATAATAGCACATATATATAGTATGTATAATAATTGTTTACGGGTACATTTTGCGGTTAGCGTACGTCTATCCTTTATCCTTGTAATGCGCCTGCTCCACTAGAAGTTTCAAGGATTAATTTTTATCAAGATCATATCGGGGGTGTTTCTTGAACGCACTAGACTTGGCCAGCTGAAAAATAGCTAGGGAGCTAGGGAGGTTTAAAATGCTAGAAAACGGGCGCAAACCCTAGAAGAAAAATTGGTTAGGATAGTTAAAAAAAAAAAAAAGGAAAAAGACTGGGACCAGAGAGGATCTAACAAGCTATTACTGCAGAGCAGGTAAGAATAAGTACTAGCCATTTATAGCAAAGCCACATTAGCTAATATACAATATTGTATAGTTATAGCTTCCCCCCTTACGAGAACCAATTTCTGTTAGCTTATTGCTCGCTGGATAATTACATATAACGGACTTCAAGTAGTCCCCTTTAGCTAATAGTGTCGTGCTCCCTCCGCCCATTCTCCACTTATTTAGTTGGTATGAGTAAAATGCTATAGTTTTCCCTTATTTAAGAATTTTTTAATAAAGATTTACGCCTATAAACGTACAAAGTCGTATATTTTTATATTTATAGGTTACTAGCACAACATTTATTACCTTGACCCCGATTTAAAGGAGCCTGGACAAACAAAATCGCGATACATATCAATCCGACTGCTACTAGCGCCATTGACCCAACACCACCGAGTGCTATTTAGTATAGCACGACCACGCTAACGTTGCGAGGGCTTTTATATGAAGAAAAGGGAGGACGCTATTTGGGTCAACCACAGGTCGACCTTAACCCTACTATTTACAGATTAGAATGAGTTTGATGTTGATATAGCCATTTTGGCTCATTTTTGAATTTATGTAGGAATTATTACCAATGTCACATTTTAGTTTTGTTGCTTTCACTTGATTTTTTATTTACTTTTATTAACCTTAGAGTATTCAGTTTGTAAGTCAGTTAGTCATTCTGTTACACAACAATAAACACCCTCCCCAAGATTGAAACAAGCATCAAAATGTTGCACTGGACATTTTTCAATGAGCCAGAATTTTTCGTTTCGACTTACTGTTTCAGAAAAAGCTATTTATTGTAGGCCATATGCTCAGTTGTTCGTAACGCCTCCAGTAGTCATGCCATCCTCACATGAGCAAATAATTTGTTGCCCTTGCCATAGTTTTTGCCTAACACTACATTCTCAGCTGTTTACGTGAATGCTGGAGTTTACCATTCGAATTATTGGTGAGGTGAGTGTCCAAAGTGTCTTCTTTTAGGAAGACTGCATTCTGCCGTTTCATTGCACTAGTCAGGCTTTACACTAGTCAGGCTTTATATTATCAACTTGCATGAGCTATATGTTGACAAGTTTATGAGTTTAGTAACACTGGATTGGCACCCTTGGTGCTTCATTTAGCTATTATTATTATTATTACTATTATTGTTGTTGTTTTTATTGATAGTATTATTATTATTTTATTATTACTATTATTGTAGCTAGAGAAGTTCATGCAACCCTATAAACGGCCTAGGATTGAACAATTATTTATTAACGGATCAAATCTGAAGTGTAGTTTTACAACATAAGAGATGAACAGGTGATCTACTATTTTACACCTAGCTATATATATAGTACTTAACACATGAGTCAAAGTGCGATATAGCGAAATATTTCACAAGCCAGAGATGAATGAAAATAAAGACCGAGAGTGAAATATCTTGCCATATCACTCTGACCAAGTGTAATAAGTGGTTTAATCCATGCTAGATGTCTTCACTGAAGTAGTTTGTTTGTAACCCATTTTGTAAAGTTATATTTGGCAGCTGCTCTAACCTGGTTGGGTAGTCTCCACTAGAGAAAGGTAGCTGTAAAACCCAGAAAACAGGTAAACCATGCCATTTGCTATAATTACTAGGGTAATGAGCTCATGCAATACAGCCATGAGATAAAACAATGTGATAACTTGAGTTATCTCACTGGTCACATACCTAAAGATAACATTGTGTAGATATCTAGTGTGGAATAAATAGTACTTATTACATGAGTCAGAGTGTGATATGGTGAAATATCTCACGAGCTGGCTAATTTATTTTCACGATCCAGAGGCGAGTGAAAATAAAGCCTGAGAGTAAAATATCTAGCTATTATATGAGTGTAATTAAGTGGTTTATTCCATACTTATAGATATCTTCACAGAAGTAGTTTGTATTAGTGTTGATAAATCTAAGTGTGAAGATGGCTGTAAAATTCTCTAGGGGCTCCCCACATTCCCAGCAGATATTTTAGCAGCTGCTCTAACCTGGTTGCGTATGTGGGGCTGGAGATAGAGGAGGAGATGGAGGAGGAGATTGATCAAAAGAGAAGAAAGAGGAGAAGAGATAAAGAACATTAATAAGTACCAACTGTCTGTCATTGTTTGTGTGCGTATGTGACTGTGTGTCATTGTGGGTCTGTCAGTGTCACTGACTGAGTCATGCTATGTTGTGTCATTGTGTTGATGTGTGTTTTATAACTTTGGGGCGTGCGTTATTTAGAGTGTTGACAGCGTCGAGTGGAATTGTGGTGTGTTGTAGTGTCGCGTGCAAAAGCCTATATAAAGCCTGATCATGTGGCTGTCTTAGTTCTGTCATTCATCTTAGATTAAAACCAAAACTTCTACTTGCCTGGGTGGCAGCTCAATAAAGGGTAGCTAACATTCAATGCCGTCAGAGACCGGCCATAGAGCTTGGTGGCAGCATACAAGCATATCTCGGAAAAGTAAGACCGCAACCCTTACCAACCCCCCCAGGATAGGCTTCACCCTGGAGGAAGGTAGCTGTAAAAACCCAGAAAAATAGTAAGCCAGGACAGTTGATATAATGACTAGGGTAATGAGCTTGTCAATACAGCAATGAGATAACACCATATGATAACTTAAGCTATCTTACAATCATTTACTTAAAAAAAAACATTGTGTGAAGATATCTAGCTTGGAATATATATATATAGCTATACACACACACATATAATATATATTACTTATTACCAGGGGCAGCGAAAGCGGTCCGGCCAGTCAGGCCATTAGTATGAATCAATTTGTATGGTACGCACCGTTAATTAGGCTAGAATCGTTAACGATTGAGAGTTAGTAGGTTGCGGGGAACCGGCATTTCCATGTGGAGGATACTGTGTAATGGCAGGCATTGATTTGTCTTCCTTGTATGACCTTCCTGACAAGCCTAACCAGCCAGGACCTGCATTTAAATTTCCCAAATGCTCTTTTGGTAAAAAGAATATAGTACAGAGGTGGTTTCAGCACTCCTGGTTTGAAAAGTGGCCATTTTCTCCACTACAAGGAAGACACTGATACTGTGTTCTGTTTACTTGCCTGAAGATGTTTAAAGAGAAAAACAAAACAAAACATGTTCTAAGGCTAATGCAGCATTTGTAAGTTCACTTAATGCAATTTTTACTTTCTTTTTAGCTACATTAAGTAATATTTTGTATAGATTAATAGAGGATATGCAAACTGGAAGGATGCTACATTGGCCTTTAAGTCGCACGAGAAAAGTTCTTGCCACCGAGAAGCTGTAGATATGGTAATTACTCTACCATCCACTACCACCCCAATAGGCACATTATTGTCTAGGCAACATGTTCAGGAAATGACTACTAATAGAAAAATGTTTCTGAAAATTTTAGCTTACATGAAATTTTTAGCTCGCCAGGGTTAACCTTTTTGTGGACATGATGATGATAGTGAAGGGAATTTTAGTCAGATTTTAAAGCATCATGCAAAGGACGAAACTGATCTAAGTGATTGGTTGCAGAGAAAGAATAACAAATATACTTCTCATGAAATACAAAACAAGCTAATACAAATTATGGCTCATCAGGTTCTTAGAGACCTTGCTTCCAAAATTCAAAATTCCAAGTTTATTTGTATTATGATAGATGAGACAAATGATATCACTAACAAGGAACAAAGTTACAATTGTGATTAACCCTCAGCGCGCATGCGCGAGAGGGTTATAGTAGTCGTTCTGTCTGTTTGTCTGTCTCTGTTTGTCTGTCTGTCTGTCTGTCTGTCACGCTCTGATTTTGGAGATTACTGACAATTAACAATTGATTTAGGTATGAACTTACTCAGGACGAAGATTTAAGACCTTTTATTGTGCTTTCGAGCTATTCGTTGAGAAAAAGCGAAGCTTTCAACTCCGCGTAGGTACCAGCTTTTATGGGCAACGCCCCCTAGCGTCACGTCATAATCACGTGAGCAAATAATTTCTGCAGCCAGCGGTGTACTTAGCTTTATGCTCAAGCTCCTAAGCGTTATCCGGGGAAGTTAACGGAGTTGAGAGAAGTGAAGTTTCGCGTTGAAAATGTATACAGGTGAGTGTTTCTAGCTAGTTTAGCTTCTTCTCTTATGAAGACAGCATTTCCATGTACCATTTTCATTGGTCGAGCTATTTTAATACCTCTTAAACTTATTATTCTTCCATTCCTCCATCAAAAAATTGATAAATGAAGTTTTAAAATTTTGAGATCTCAAAGCATGCCTGAAGTCTTTTGGCCGCGACTGATCTGTACCAGTGATGTGATAAGATGCATCATTCGTACCCCTGGACTGTTGTTCAGCATTCTTTATGCTTTTCACATTGTAGCTGTCACACACAAAGTGAACCTCATTTGCCTCTGTATTGCATATGATCTTCAACACCAACCGTGCCACACTTCCAAAATTGAGAGGCAGATTAGAAGGCAGTGACTGGACTATAAACATGGCATCATAAAAAAGTGCATCAATCACTGTCGGCTCCTTGTGTTGAATCAACTCTTCAAGGTATTTGGAGAGCTTGTACTTTGGTGTATATACTGGCTAAAGAGAGGGGAACTGGGGTGAGTGGAAAACAAAATACTTCTTTAAGCTCAATTTTTCTGGTGCAAGCAAGATAGAGTAATTTACCCATCAAATCTCGTGTGGTCTTCAGCTCAACAATCTTTTCATTCTTGCATTTTACTCTGTTTTTAATCGCAACACTGGCAAAAGAATTTAAGTTTCTTCTTTTTATTGGTTTGTCAAACCTAGTAATATCCTTAAAGCATTCCTGAAGGAACTCATCTTTCCACTCCCAATAGTGCTTCTAGCTGATCTAGTTACTGTCCAGCGTCTGGTTGCTCCTTGACTTTGATGAAAAGCAGTGATTCCTGTATGCCGTGAAGCTGCATCAGCATTGATCTTACTCTCTAGTGCTTGATCAACAGGTTGTCTGGCAAAAGAATTGGATGACAATCTCACAGACAAACCACCTTGTTCAAGTTGTTGCTTGATGCCAGGATGAGTGATGTCCATATTCAAGAGTCGGAGATAATACAAGCACATATAACGTGAATAATTCTGGCGATTTGCAGCAAAGAAAATGCCAATCATTTCCCCAAGCATGAAGATAAAAAGATCCACATCATTTGTTCGTACAGCTCTACTGAATAACATGTACATATCCACCATGTCTATGTAGTGTCTCCAAAACTGAGCATTAACACCATGTTTTCCACTTCTTGTAGCATCACAGAAAACGTCATAGGATGCCATAAATGCTTTGTACTCACCAGTCATTTCTAAATTTTTCATTTTCTCAGGAGAAGGTGATGCTTGAAGATTCTTCAAGGTTTCAACTAAATGCACATAGCCTTCATTTTCCTCTTGCAGGTGCAAGTATAATTCCATGTGCTAGATTCGCAATACAGTTGCTAGGAGTACATGCATTCTTCTTGCTTGGTTGTAGTGTTTTTCTGATATAAAGGCATTAAAAGAACACTTGGAAAGAACACCACTTTCCATTCAAAGAACAGCTCCAGACCCATCAATGAGGCAACCCACTGCTGAAAGATATCGGAACATGATGTGAAAAGCTCCAAAGCAAATAAAGACACTGTCATATTTAGGTTGCATAATATCTTGCAACTGGGAAGCTGGCTTGGCTATTGCCAGGTCATAAGTTGTTGCAATAAACTCTTCCCTACACTCTTGAGCAAGAGTTACATTTCTCTTCAGAGTTTCATTAATTACATCATGTCATGTTGGAGGAGCTCCAATGTTGGCCAAGTAGCCAATCTTCTGGGCTGGTAAATCATCTTTGGTTATAGTAGAGTTCCATCCAGACCACATTGGTGTTTGCTTGTCTGTTTTGCAAGATATTGTCCATGCAACATCTCTTTCAATAGCAGTTTTGTAGTTTGCAGGCTTCCTCTTTGTTTTTCTAGCAAAACTAAACCTTGAAATCTTTGGTTTCTTTCTCACAGGTTCAAATTCATTATTTGGTAGTTCAAGGCTTCTCTTTTTTGTGGGAACAGCTGTTGACATGATAGAAGATACTGCTTCTGACATGATTGCTGCTGAGGTGGGTTCATTTTGGATGCATATGCCCTGTGTATCATGATACATTGATTCATCATAGTTGTCCCAAGCAGAGATAGTGCTTAGGCCTCTTCTTTCTTCCAGACCATCAGGAAGAACTTTTCTCTTTTCAACAATTTTGGCAGCAATTTGAGTCTCAAATTCTTCTGCAGTATGATATCCTATGCAGTGACCAAAATGATTAACAATTTCCTGAACTTTTCGGAACCAGTAATACTTTTGAGACCCATGCCTAGTAGCATATGCTTTGATGGCTTCACTTCCCCACGAGTTGTTTTGTAGATATCATCTTCAGCTGATGATTTAACGTATCGCTCTACTCTTTGATTACATTCATCTTTAGAGCCAGTGTACAAAATCCTATAAAATTCTGACAATTCAGCAGGTATACTTGAACACTGTCCATCCCGAATTGCTTCCACTGATATTGGATTCTGCAGCTTACTCTCACGGAGCTTCCAGATCTTCCTCCTTAAGAATAATGCTACATTCTTTATGTCATTTTTGATAGCATTCTGTTCCAATGAAAGATAAATCCCTTGTTTCTTACTCTCTTGGTTAACTTGAAGCTTGTTACCGTAATGTTCCTTGAGTTTAGATAAAAGGTGGTATGAATCAGGAGTAGGCCTCTATCCCTTCTTTTATGAGGAATTCAATGTAGACCTGGTTGACATCAACCAATTTTTCAGACTTATTTTTTAAGAATATCTCAGCGTCAATATGAGAGAGTAACTGAGAGAAAGAAGATTCTCGTTTCACTGTGCTTGATAAACTATCTTCTTTCCCCTGAACCTTGGCACCTTTAGAAATATACCTCACTCTGCATGTGTTATGGTACATGGCTTCCTTAGCTATGAAGTCAATGTGTCCATATTCACGCAGAAAGTCATTATCTTTAAGCTGCTTTGCACAATTCAGGATACTTTCTTGTGCTTGCTTTGTCTCACACGGAGAAAGTGTTTCAAAACCACTGGGGAAATGTTTGCGCTGGACCTTTACAGAAAATACACTTTTTTTCAAGCACACCAACAGTAGAGGTAGATACTACTGGCACCTTCACCTTGGATCTGGTTTCAACAGCATCCTCATTGGAACATTTTTTCGTATCTTTAGACTGTATCTGATAAGCTGTAAATTTTTTGTAACAGCTAGAGTGGAAACCATAATGAGACATAGGCTCAGCTTCAAAGTTAGTTGATTGACATGTAGCACGGTATTTAGATCTTGTTTGATACCGTTCTCTGGCTCGAGCTACTTCCCTAGCAGTTTCCCATGTCTGCTTAGTAAACTTACTCAATGGATCTCCATCATTTTCTCCATCGCCATTCACATGCAACACACACTGCAAAGCTACCTCATCAGCCATCTTCAAACAAACAAAAATATAACTACATCAGTTCAACACTGTGACCATATAGGTTAAGATTATAGCTAGCTAGTGACCAGAGTGATCAGCTAGGCCAATATTGGCCAGCTATTAGTCTTACAATCTCTACCACTAAACTATTACAGAGTCACTTACCTTCTTACTTGACAGCTGCCATGTACATGTGGACAGACTGCCATGTGCACAGTCAATACCTTACCTAAAATTGATTTTTACCTTATCTAAAATTGATTTTAGTTAAATGTGTGCATATAGCTATTTGCTATATGTGCTATAGCTATCAAATATACAGCAGAAGTGGATGGTAGACCTTTTCGTTGCCTGAAATTATGAGTGAGGAGAAATTTACCAAATATGGGCATAAAAAGTGCTAAAAATAGCTTTTTGTCTTACCTGTGGTCAATAAGACTGCTTTTTTTGGAATCAGCATCATTTTTTACATAATAATAGGTCTGTCAAACCATAGTTACCTAAAATTCTGATTAAAGCAACTTATCTCTTAGGGTATAGCTATGGCCTAAAAGTTTATAATTTTCAATAGAAAATCTGGCAGCGGTTGAATATTTCTTAGTACTAGTTTAATGCTTTCCCCCAAGGTATAAAGATGACTTCTTTTTTTTAATTACAGTCACTCATTAGGTGTTCCAAACTGAAGTAACAAATAAGTTTTGACTTTACTACAGTGAACTATGCTGCTTTTGTTGTGCTCACAACCAATCCAATCATTATACTTGTTATAAGGCAGGTCCTTCCTAATCTTTTAAAAAATATATTATTTTGATGCTCAAAATAGTCATGATCATAGCTATTATATTTAATATCCTCTTGACTTTTTCATCCAGTTATATTATACTGCGTATTCTCATGCAAAATATTTTGTGATAGTTAGAAATAAATATTGCAATCTTTCAAATTACGTAAAGCCACTTAAAGGCATGGAAAGATTCAAAATGCCTAATATTGTGTCACCTGTCTCAAAGTTGTGTGTATGCACACTAAATAATTACTAGAACAGTTAGCTAGTCATTATTTCATTAATAAAACCGAAAACAACTATTTATTGGAAATTAAAAAAAGCAAAACAGGTGTTTACCTCTTGTTGTATGATGGCATGTAAGAAGTTGATGAAGCACTTTTGGAGTACACCTCTATTTCTTATACTAGTAGCTAAGTTTATTATTTAGAAATACGCCGATAAAAGGAAGCCAAAAATGAAGCTAGTCTTTTTTTTTTTTAATGGACTTGTAATAATTCCGTCTAGATTAAGGTGTGGGAGAGGTTTCTCGAGTCCACCAATTTTTCAGAGTAGTCTCACGGGCCAGACTCTTTTTCTTAATTAACTACTGCTAGAGCTCGCGTAGTTGATTACTAGGAGGGCCACGGTGCGCATGTGGTACAGTAATTAGCTAGCTCGCTAGACATATGGTAGAGGTCGTCAGTATTTCGCTAAATGGAACGGGTGGGTCAAGCTATATGTGTCTCCCCATTCAATGGCTATGGAAGATCTAGAATTAAAGAAGCTGATTGCTGAAGCCTTTGATATTATTAAAAGTAGCATTAACTATGGAGAGGTATGGCTAGAAGGTGGTTGCGAGAGAGAGCTTGTTGCTGTCAGTGCCCAAGTTATGTCAAGGGACTCCGCTACTCTGCTCATAAATAAAGTAAGACACTGTAATAGACGCCGTGTCAGATCGTGCAGACAGTTCTGTAGCGGTTACTATATCTATAGTTTACCATAATGTTGATTTTGTATTTGATTGAGAGTTGTAGCAGGTCAGTTTGTGGATTCTTACTGTGATCAAATTGCATCTTCAAAGGGTGTTGATTTTTTTGTGTTATCAATTTAAAAATATATATGTTGTAAAAATGGACTATCGAAAAGATGTTACTGGGGATTGAACCTAGGACCACTTGTTTAATGCTGAACTACAACAACCTATATAAGCGATCCAGTTTTCTAATTCTACCGTGAAGAGATACCATTCTATACTATAGTCTCACTCAACAAAATTCTCTTTATTTTTAACGATTCTTGTCTGAATTGATATAAGAGGGCTGAGAGAGAAACTATTTAAACTTAGTATCCAGTGTAAGCTAATGCCAATTAGCTTCTATGATAAATTTGTACAATAATAAACATGATAGACTAAACATTTGATGTAGAACTCTAAAAGGTTGAGCACTCATCCCATTCAGGGTTTATTTTAGGTTGTTGTTTTTTTCCTAAGGGTGTAAAAGGGTGTGGCCTTGACTTGAAGATGGGCAGATACATATTATGGAGATTATATTTACACAGTGCAATGTTAGGTATCTGACTAAGCAAATCCAGAAGGTGTCAAGAAAGTGATGTATGTTGTCGATGATACTTTTATACTGCAAAATTAGCAAGCCTCATCTTGTTGGCTAACCTTTCGAGAATTACTATTTCTTCTACAACATTTTCCTCATTTCTATAAAGTAATAGCTAGCTATTAGGCATTTCATCCATATATTCTGACAAGTATCCAAATTATAGAAATTTTTGAAGAGTTGAAATAATGATTGCTGATATTTTATTGTAGTATTTAGTATAATATACTTGTACATCAGTTTGTCACTTAATATTTCAAGCAGGTTTGTCGCACAAGATGTATCGCAGCTTTTTCAATATTCAATCCAAGAAAGTACTTGTTATTGACTCACCTGACTTTAAAACCTATTGTGAGCCTCTTCTCAATACACTGTCACACTTTGGAGTAGCTGAGCCTGTTTACATTAACTGATTCAGATTGTGTCAAAGAAGCAATAGTGTCAGACGAATCAATCGCAAAGTGGAAACGTCATGGACGGTATCTTTCCCAAAACCAAAAAAAATAAAATTACAAATCGGCAATCAACCCAAAGAATTGCTACTTGAGGTGGTGGGTGCTATGTACATAAGTCTCAACACGCTCTCCAATATCTGCCTCACAATGCATGTTACTGCAGCATCTGTTAAGAGAAGCTTTTTTTACATATGAAATGTATAGTCACAGTTGCAGAACAGGCTGGCTGAGTTTATCTTTTCTCACTTGATGCTAATATTTACAGAATCTCCTGAGTAATTGTCTGAGAATGACTATGAACAAGTATTGATGTCTGGAGCAGAAAACCTAGAAAAATATCTGTTTGAACTTGTCGTTTTTTATTGATCTTTACTGATTCGGTGATCTGATTTCAACTTTACGATGAAATACCCAAAACTCCATTGAAACTTATCTTTCCACATGAAAGCAAAACAAGTCTTAGGGTGGACGAAAGCCCCCTTGCCCCCTAAAATAATTCTTCATTGAAACTTGTCTTTCCACATGAAAGTTTGCAAATTATATTGCTGCTTTTTATTTTGGGTTAATGTAGGGTTTGCAATATGGAGATGATACCATCAAAATGTGCAAGGAACTCCAGAGAATAGGAAAAATGGATTACGATGTCTTCACGTCTACTCTTTGTCAGGTGATTTTTAAGTTATACTTCATTATTACTAATCAGAGTTCTACCATAATAACGAATTATCAGTCCTTTGATGGCTTGCAGCTATAGCTATACCAAATCAATTTTCTCTCTAAATGACAGGAATATGGTTGAATTGTATGAACGAGTGTTAATCATTTTTACCTTCTAGCAACAATAATAGTTGAAAAGGGTAACTTCAACATGGATTTTCTATATGGTTTTTTTGTTAAAGTTTTCATTAGGACACTTCCTTTTGTTTGTATGTATGTTATGTGCAGGGTTGGGGTCAAATAATGAGTATTTTTATTTAAATACGTTTTTGGAGTATTTGTATTGTAAGATTTACGAAGTGAAGTATTTGTGTTAGTATTTCAAATACTTTTTTTTTTAATCATAAGGTAGAAAGTAGAAAATAAAAATTTCCTGAACATTATTTCTATTGGACAGATTCATTCTATTGTTTATTTCTGGAAAGTATAGAATCAAGTATTGCTTGGTCTATGCTGGCATAATTATTATTGTAATACTAAAGCTCCACCTCCTTTAGTGAAAAGCTGCTGTTAAATTAACTGAATGTATATTAAAGGGCATACATGTGTCTCTAAGTTTCTTCAAAAGACAAAACATTTGAAGAACTAATGCGTTTCAAAAGTATTTGTATTTGTAATTGAAATACTACATCCAAGAAAGTATTTGTATTTGTATTTTGTATTTGATTTCTTCAAAGTATTTGTATTTGTATTTAAATACTATTCAAAGTATTTGACCCCAACCCTGGTTATGTGGTCATGAAATTGCAGTCAATCGAAAAAGTAGACATTGGAATTTTGATGAAGTTAATTGAGGAGCTCATAGTGACTTTCAGAAGGCTACTTGACAAGTTAGTATTTACAAGTCTAATCTCTACATTTTGTACTTGACTATTACTTTATTTTTGTCAATGTTTCAGTGGACACGCTAGAGAATATTTGTCCAGTATTGCTCACAGTGTTGCTGCTGTAAATGAAAACACAACAATAAAACGTGAGTACAAAATAAATCTTTATGCTCATTGTATAAATAATTTTACATACACGGATAGCTATGTCATAATGAATGACTGTTGTATTGTTTTCTGTACTGTTGAATAGAATTGTTGAGGTTGATGGGAGAGGAAGCATTCAGTATTGACAATAAACATACCGGTAAAGACATTGGTGGTGTTAATCTACCGAAGTCATTTTTGGTCACTTTTATTCAAGGTATGTACGTTATGTATAATTTGGGATAAGTATCTTTAGAATGACTTGCAGTAATAACTATTGGTCAAATAAAAATTCTGCTTGAATGACGTACTTCTGGAACCTGTATCTCAATTTCAATTGTCCCTTTCTGAGACCTGTTCATATAATGTATATATATATATATATATATATATATACTTTTGTAAATATGTACTTTATTTGTCATTGATAGTAATTGTAACATTGAATTAATGTTACACATGGTAGTTTACAAACATGGTTGACACAGTAATAGTAAGGCCCATAAAATTGTAAATGTTTTTTTTCCCATTCGAAGGCTAAAGTTATAAAGTTAGCTTTTCAGAGCCAGTAGTCACCGAAACACTAAGATTACTCTTACTTGGTGCTCATGATTAGTCAAAGGAATGCATTGCTCATATGCCATTACAGCTGTGATGCACACTAACAAGGAGGACATTGAGGATTTTTTTTTGACATTGTTGTGATCTTTTTTTCATTTTCATGTAGATTGCTTGAATAAATCTGACTATGATTCTCTGGTGGCTCTGATTCAAGTTTTCAATTCCTATTTTACATCCAAGAATGTGAAAGAATACATTGTGGAATTGTTTTGGGATGAAATGGCAGTCTTTCCTCCAAAACTATCAGGTAGGGTAGTGTCACTTCTATACATTAATTATTTTCAGATTACTTACTTTATGGAAATTTTAGTCATGGAGGCATTTGCTGCCTTAGATGACTTACCTGATTCATCTTCATCTGAGTACCGCTGGCTTTCTGAAGTGAGCCATATTAGCACAGAGGATAGTATTTATTGCTTGTGTCAGTAATTATTATGCTTTACTTAGTTACTAGGCCTTTCAAATGAAGAACAGTTTTTGAAGTTGATCACAAACTTGTTGGTGAGCTATGAAAAGGTCAGTCAGGAAAAGATGTTTCATAATAATAGGAAATTTTTCTCTTTTTAACAGCCAATATTTTAAATTATAACTTAACCCGAGAATGACTGAATCATTGAAAGATGTTTCAATATGCTGTACCTTGCATTTTTTTTTATTCTAGAATTATGTTTACATATAGTTTAGTACTTAATAATTTTTTTTATTATTATTTGCACTGATCATTGACTTGGCATATATGTTTCATATGAATCATAATATTCCCTCTGATGATTTGTGGTTTAAAACATATTGCTATGTATAGCGTAAAATTTAAAGATCAATTCACTATTGTTGACCGGGCTGCCAAGGCACTAGATGTCTATTGACTAACGGGTCGTAAATCCGTCACTAGCTCTTGGATTTATATGATAGACTTGGTTCGGTTATTAACCAGCCATATATTGATTATCCTAGACTTATTGTCAAAATAGATAATAGATTTGATATTGACAAAAACAACAAAATCATAGAATGAAACTAAAACAAAGGCTAAAGTTATAAAGTTAGCTAATTGGGTATGTGTAATATTATTCGAAAGTCGTATATATATGTGCTTATCAACAAGACAGTGAGTGACTTCATATTGCGAGGTTAACCAATATATGCAAACATATCTGCAGTGTGTGTGATTACAGACTGCACTCCCAGGTTTGGAATTTGGTGTGACTAATTGTGGCACGTGGTAATGACCTGTAACCAATTAGTGAAAGCAGAATTCAGTGTCAATACTGGTCTTTTTTTTATTGCAATGATGTTTTTAGTTTGTATTTATTGTTGTTGTTTTTGTTGTAAACAGATAAACTGGAAATTTCTACTAGTTTCTATCCAGTGTTCTCAGGGCTCCGTGTCTTCTTTTGGTAACACAATGTCAGGTAGCAACTTTTGTGAATACTGTTAGGTTTCAGTATTTTTCAGCTGCATTTTACTTGGACTTTTCAGATTTTGTCAGAAAAATGGTGGATGATGCAATATCAGAAGTAAATTCTAATAAATTATTGTGTGCTCTTCTTTTATCACAAGTCATGAAAGCTAAGGCTTATAAGGCGTGGTTTGAGGTGTGTTTATATAGTATTAGTTGTAACATTGTTATTCTTGATGAACTTCTTTTGTTAGGAATGTATTGGCAAGAAGCATTTTAGCCAGAAGCAAATTTCATTTCTCGTCAGTACACTGACTACAGTCATTCCTTACCAGCAAACTCATGTGTTAAAGGTATTGTAATAAATATAGTTGAGTTTAACATATGTGACTGTCTACAGGAAAACCAGGCACAACACGGCACCCTTCGAAAAAATTTTTTTGGCACTTACAGAGTTGTCGGCGTCCAGATATTGAGCTCTCCAAGTTTTATCGTCGTAGCTTAAGTCGTTCCCACTATAATAGACCTAACCGTTCCCTTCCGTCGGCTTGAAACAATACATTTTTAAGAAATTGATCGATCTTTTCTCGATATTTACGCACGCCGCGTTGTGCCCGGTTTTCCTGTAGACGGTCACATATTATTAATAGGAATATACAATAGTTCAGTACTAGTTCAGACTTCAGTTAATATGTCCATTAGTATATTTTGCTACGTTTCAGGCACTTAAGAGCTATTTTGTAGAGACAGCTTTTTAATGCTGAGGACGATTCCATCACAATTTTTCATGAAATTTCTTTATGCATTACACTAACAAAACTGAGAGAAAGTAATTATTATTAACTGAGCCTATAAAAATGTTCCTCCTTTCGTACAAGTGTGTTGATCTTTTTTTTTTGTAGATCAAAGCAACATATAATATTATATATAATAGGAATACTGTTGTGGATATTGATGCTATGTACATAGATGTTCACCAGCTAAGGTTGCTTACTAATATTGTTTTTGGTGTGTGTGCCTAGCTTTCATGTTTTAATTCATGGGGTTTAGAATTAGTATCAGTAATAATTTATTGGTAGGCATACTTGGAATCTCTATCAAGACAAGCTGATCCTAGCATCAGAGAATTCCTCCAGTTAGTTCGAACGAGACTGTCTGATTTGAAGGCTACATCAAGCAGTGACAGTACACAGGAAGCAGAGGAACAATTGAAGAAGTGGATGGAAGAGTACAAAAATACACGTAATATACCTCAAGGAATGATTAAAGCAAGTGTCTTTCTCTCTCCTTTTTTTGTCGGCCATGTTCTTCCACTGTTGTTGAGTCCATCTGAAAGTGAGCAGGAACTGAGAAACCTGCTAATACAGGATCTTTTGAAGTAAATTTTTACATTTTAGTAATTTTTGTTGGAGGAGATACAAAATTTGCATGTTTTTGCTTTTAAGTATCAATTTGCTATAGGGTTTATGTGATTATTGGTTAAATATAGCCTTTAGAATGCTTATTATTTATAATGCATGTCATCATATTGTAGCTGCAGAAGATATTTCTTTTTTCATAAAGATCATTTCTTACCATGCAAATTTTAGTTTTAGTTACTAAATAAAAAAATATTATTTAGTTACTAAATTATATTCTTTTTTGTATTGGCAAGCATCACATATTTGTTTCAAAATGTATTTGACTGGTACATGTATGTCAAGTCATCTCATGTTGTGGAATAGATCAACATGGCCATATTTGGAGTGTGATTGTTTATTTTCCCTAAAAGATTATTTTTTTCTCTTTGGGTTATTTCCATTCATGTAATTTTCTGTATAATACTAGTAACATTTTCAAGCTCATTATTGCCAACGATTTTGAGATGTTCTTGAATCTGTTCTTTTTTTTTTATAGAAGAGGAAAAATTCCAAAAAAGATGTATGCACAATATACATCAGGAAAGAAGTCAGAAGGTAAGATATGTTTAATGTGTGTATTATCATTCAGAATTGCCTGCTATTGTTGGGGTATTCATTTGTATTAAAGTTACGTGCAAATGTTTTGTCAAATACGTACTATATCAAAAAAGTGCAAAAATGGATAGTCAGTTATTTGCAGTCTTGACTTTTTAAAATAATTGTTTTGGTATTAAACTAACTAATGTAGGCTCTAGATACACTCAAACCTCTCTTATCCGTTCGTCTAAGTTACGGACACCTCTGTCTACCACAAACTAAAATTATTGACTGCGTACAGATCGTCAGTGTAGTCGGAAAGCTACCAAATTAAACGAATAAAATCGGGAAAATATTTCGCGCGTGGCACTTCGAGTGTATTCGATCGTAGCGTTGTGTGCGGAGATGGAGCAGGGAAATCAACAGGCAGTTAGTGCGTCTACTGCTAGTTCTTCTCAGAATTCGTTGACCGGCGGTCGTCTCTGCTAGTTCTTCTCAAAACTCTTTGAAAGGCAGTGGGGCTGCTAGTCCTTCTAAGAACTCAACGACCAGCGGTGGTGGAGGCAAGGTCGCGGTAACTAAACGCAAGCGTAGCGTTTTAACTCTAGAAAGAAAGCTGGAAATAATATCAGAAGTTAAGAAAGGGAAGTAAGTGAGGCAGTGTCTGGACAGTTTGGTGTTCCAAAATATACAGTGAATGATATTTGAACATGAACGATGAAGAAATTGTAGAAGATGTGTTGCAAGAGAGAGAAGAATCTGAGTCCGAAAATGAAGATGAAGCTTCTTCAACTGCAGTTACTCCATCGCAAGCTTGTGCTACTTTCGATACTGCTTTGGAGTGGTTGGAGTCCAAAGGCAACACACACCCTGCACATCTTATGCTGGTTAAAAGTTGGAGAGACGATGCAGCTCAGCGTCGCTTGAAATCTATGAAGCAAACTAAAATCACTTCATATTTTAAATAAATTGATTCATGTATTTACAGGTGTGTTTTTTTTAAATTTTAAGTAATATACTAATTCAATTATCAAATAATTAATTGTATACACGGTTCATCACCTAATAAATTAAGTATTTCTGAGTTACGGACATTTCGTAGTTACGAACACCCCTTGGTCCCAGACTGTCCGGGTAAGAGAGGTTTGAGTGTAGCTATAAGAAGGTGTTTTAGTCTGTCTTCTTTGCCTTATGTCGGTGCAATATCACACTTTTCTGAATCTCGTTCACCATAACCCATCACATTTGATTCCTAATAATTAAGTTCATTGTCTATAATGTACAATTGCGAGGATATATTTTCCTTTTTTTTTTCCAGCTTTATCTAACCAAGAAGGAGTGAATGAGGCAGTTGTGTCTTCTACAATAGAAGAAATGATAAAGAAAATATCATCTTTAATTCAGAATCCGGAAACATTTAGGTACACTGAACAATATGTTTTACTTTTATTGAGCAGTTAAACAATTAGTCAATTAGATGAATAATTTCACTTGTGTACTCAGCAGTGGGCATTTATTGAGGTGGGTCCTTCTGTTAATGTTTATAATAGCAAATAATTGTAGCTTTTCCATAACTATGTTTAGACTCACTTAACCTCCCCTTTACCATAGAATAAGTATACTTCTTTATTGATCTTTTATTTTTATTTTTTTATTTTTTTTTGCAACACTTTTTTTTTTTTTTACTTTTTTGGGCTTTCATTTTTCATTTTTATTTATTGATATGTCAGAATTAAGCAAGTTGTATTCTGTGAAGAGTCACACATTGTTGGTATTAAGTTGGCAGATTAATATCTCGGCAGCTAGATCACCTTACCTATGACAGTTATTTAATTGTAAGTTAATAAAAAAATTTTTTAATTGTTCAGTAAGTTTAGGGATAAAACTTTTAACTCTGTAGCTTTGATAAATCATTTTATTGTAGTAATTGATCTTACTGCACAAGTGTTTATCCTTTTAGGGGTATATTTGAACTAGTGGACATCTATTGTGTGAAACTGAAGAAAGCAGTGGATTTTACATCCTCAATTACAGAAGATTGCCTGGATTTACTTGCACCTGCAGTGTTGCCATGGCAGATTGAGGTCAATTTTTATATTCAAAATAGCTGCTTCTAATAATAAGATTATTGCATTCATTTAGGTGGTGGACAAATTGATTGGTTGCCTTTGTCAAGAAACCTTCCCTATGGATGCAGACACCACACTGAAAGTGGTTGCATCAACTCTTGAAGTTATTTATCATGTGGAATTAATATTTTGGCCGTGCTTGGTTAGACTGTTAGAGTTGGTACAAGATATGGTAAGGCTGCAATTATTTTCTTATTTCATTTAAAAAAATGATAGAATTAAAAAGTGGGGTTTTTTTTTTAAATGAATCAATTAAATCCACAAATTCACCAGTTGTTGGTATATATTTTTCATTTAGATAGTTACTTCTAATTTCTTTTAATATACTTATAATGTTATATACAGATATGGGAAGCATCGGATGTCCTGCTGTGTGGCCTATCAAGTCTGGTCATCAGCTTATTATTGTCTCACAAAAGTTTTATGCATCCTGTTAAATCGTTGTCATCTACAATCTCAGTAATGGAATTATTTCTATATGTGAATGTTTTCATACTTTTTCTTTATTGGTATGCACACAGAATTCTGCTGAGTTTAGCCTTTATCTAATCCAATGTGTGCCAGTAAACACATCCAAGGCAATGAAAGCTTCCTATCTATTTCTTTGGAACTCTTTCACACTTTTGCATGGTACATAATGACTGTAATATTTGTTTAATAAATGTTTTCTAATCATTTGAGTTTTATAGGAATTGAATATGAAGGCATGCCTCACCAACTTTTAGAGAAGGTTATATTATTGTGTATGAAATTATTGTGAGTTAGTAAAGATTGCTTTTTGCAGTTTTGGTATTTGCATGGAAGGCTAAGTAGTTCATCAAATGAAGATATCAGGGAACATGTCAAGCGGAACATTGCAACCAGTCAAAAAGTTCAGGTAATCTTGTTTTGTTGATGTAGATAGTGGCTCTGTCTATATTTATTACCACAGCCAGCATTGGCATTTTTGTATAATATTTTGTGTATAAATTACATACAGTAATAGTTCATGATATTGTAGTTTATCTGTGTGTTAGCTACAACAGAGTTGGGTTTATTTCACTTGTAGCTATTGTTAGGTGTAAAAATACATAAAAGAGATGTTATGGACATGTTAACTATAGCAATATTATTGTATATTAAACTTCTTTTTATTCAGTTTTACAGAGAAACTGAAAGTGAAAGTATATGTATTTGTTGTAAAATGCATTAGTAGTTCTTTTTTTGTATTTTATTGAAGCGTGTTAAAGAATATTCACTTTCTGCTTATTTTCTGTTAGTTATCTTTCTCATCTTGGATAAAATGGGAGCTAGAAATTGTGATCGAGGAAGATTTCCTAGAAGCATGGGAAAGGTTAGTTCTATTTTGATAGTATTGATTCAGTTAATTTTGAATAGTTAGTTGATTTATATTCATTGTATATTTAATGACAAATAATGTTATTTCTTTAATTTCAAGTTGTTGGGTTCACAGTTAATTTTCAGTTTACAATAAATATAATCATGCCTGTTAAAAACATCTCTTAGTTAAGACAGAAGAATGTTATTCTATTACATGCTAACGCAAAGCAATTCTTTTTTGTGGAGACTAATGTAGCACTAACTTGAGAATTAATTGATTGTTTAAGCAGTTAGCTTTCAAGATATGTGAACAATATAAATACCCATTAGATTAGCAATTACTCCTTTTCTTACTCGAATTTCCAATCAAAATTGTATTTATCTTGTTTTTGTTACCCCACTTTCACTTCCAAATGGGGCACTTACTTCTCACTCTGACATGTTCGGCACGAACTTAATATCCATCTTTAATTCGTTTTTACCCCCTGGTCATTTTGATAATAACTTTTTACCATTCTCCAATGATTATAAACTACATACGAGTGTATTTTTGGCAGACGGATGGCTAGTAGCTGACCTTTGACCCCACATGTGACAATGCCCAGCAGCCTGGCAGCCCAGATACTTTGCTTGAGCCCAGACAGTGGGCAAGTAGGTATCTGTGTGAGTTCAAACTCTGATCAGATAATACATATGGGGCCCCATCCAGCCAAGGCCATGCTGTGAACCCCTGGAAGAAAAGCTTACAACTTCCAAAAATCTTCAAGTAATATGAGTGACGACTTCAAAAGAGCACTCTGACACAAATATTGAGCAGCCTTTGACATGACGGAATCATCGTTTCACCAGTACTTAAAATCAACTTTCCCAGTTAGGACACTGGAATCTGACATAGGAGGGTTATGCCAAGCTTTGCTGTTGGCCTAGTTACGTCAGCATTGTATCTCAAACTCTCTCCCTCCTGTAGTTGCTGCTAACTGTGTTAAACTCAAGTGCTGACATTGGTGTTCAGCACCTCACAATGTTCCTCGTTATCTTTTTACTATACTTAATTTCACCCCTATGACTCGCTCACAACTTGCATCCTCTTGAATTGGTCTTTTTTTTGATATTATAAGGGGGACCTGGAACACACATGAGGTCACTGTTTTGTCTTTGGGTACACTCTAATCAATGGCTGTTCCATAAACTCACCATGTACAGCATTCTGCCTGACCTGCCTCAGTACAAATGGTAATTATTATTTTCTTGTCCGAACACACTCACTGATCCTCTGGTGACACTGGCATGTATACTATATACATGACCTCAATTTCAATATGGTCAATCAACAGTGCAACCCAGCTGCACACATTTTTAGTGGCTGTCCCACATAGGAATACAGGCATTCCAGCCAGCCACATACTGGCAGGGTGTTCATTGGTCCATCACAGTTTATTTATTCCCTTATTTTTAAACATACTTTAGGTACAACTGAGACCATATTTGTGATACACTGTGAGTATCATGGAGAGCATCTACACTAGAGCTGGGCGATATACCGGTATTATCGTTGCACCGCGATAAAAACCCGATATCGCGAAGCGATATTTCAATTGCATTTGCACGGTATTATCGTTTTCTCAGAAAACCGTTGGTACGGGTCGTTAAATTAATGCGGGAACTTTACGCGCATGACAGATTGTAGCTAGCAATGGCTGCGAGTTCAAATTCTGGCTTAAGGAAGCAACACCGTCTTACCCCGGAGGACTAACTTTGGACTGGAAGCTGATGAACACGGCAAGCTCTGCTTGGATAAAATTTACTTTGTTAAATATTATTTATGAAATATCGTGATATATCGCTTTATCGCGATAATGCAGGTAAGTATCGTATCGCCTGTAATTATCCAATATCGCCCAGCTCTAATCTACACGATTCAGTTTATTGACAGCAAATAGACAAAATTGAGCAACATGTCAACAAGAAAGCTATCTCCTTGGCAATTCCCTTTTGTCGACTCTGAAGACACCATCGAATACCAGCTAACACACTCTGACCTATCTTGTGCTCGCTGCCACATGCCGAGCTTGCACACATGAGTGACAACACAAAATTCTCATGCATTTGCCATAGTTTGATGCAAGGCAATGCATTCATAGCCTTGTGCCTGTCACTTGATCTCCCTGTTGGGCTTGGCCAACATATTTGCTTTTGTCTCTACTTGCTGTCTGTGGGTGGGCAGCTCTCCAGAACAACGATCTCTGAGTAACGACGCCACCAATTGTGGGTTGGCGGCGATATATGTGGTCAAGGACAGTCTCCACTGCTATGCCACCAACTACGGGCTGGCAAGTTCAATTACTGCGATCAAGGTAAGCCACCAGAGACTCGGACAACTATTACTCAGAAACTCTGATGACCACTGCCACCAGAGTTCCTACCGACTTGCTAGCCTTCCCCAAAGTCTAAATTCGGTTTGGACTAACTAAATCTAATGTAGGGAACTAATTGATATGCAGTCAGGTTTGAGTTTATATGGCTCAAGACCCGCATGCGCAAAGGGGAGTATGAAATGGGGTCAACCGGAAATCCGGGACACAAAATAAGTATGCATACATAATAATATAACGAAGTGCAACACCAGAAATACAGTTGACAAATATGAAACACACTGCTTACAAATGAAATGATTATGTAATGACAGACACACACACACAGTTCTAATTATCTCTATTCTCTGTCTTCTCTTTTAACTTCTCTTATCATCTTCTCTATTTCCATCTCTCCACCCACACTGTCCTTGTGATCAATTTCTTCCATCACACCACTGACAGGTCATGCAGGACCCTCTCCCCAAAAACTCCAGACCAGAATCAACTCAACCAAATGAAGCTCCTTGAATGAGTGACATTTTATAACCTAAGGTTTCTATCAGCTGCTCCACGTATCGGTAGCCACTTTATAGCACTCCCTCCATCATGTCATCTCATACTTTAACATACCCAGTCCAAACAGTCAGCTGACATTGTCTATTTTTCCCAGAAGATTTGCATAGAGGTTAACATCTCCTCCATGTATTCTTGCTGGTGGTTACCCATCTAGTACTTTCATCTACTGCCACTTCAGCACTTGTGGCCTCCCTGGAATGCTCTATCCACATCAAATCAAAAGCATTCCACTTCAACTAGTCCTCATTATGTGTTTTTTGAGTGTTTTTGTCTCACGAATAATATTTTCACACCTCTCCTATTAATTATATTTTAATTCACTACCCTCTTTCTAGGTGGGACCCTTTCTTCTCATTCCTGCATGTTTGGTGGGGAAATAACCTCTCTAATTAACCCTTTGTTTATGTTGTTTTGATTGAATTATTGTCTAATAGGGAGACATACATGGAGCACACCATAGAAAAATTTATGCAAAAATCTGTAGATGACAGCTATGCTAATGAAGATCATAGGAAAATGGTGGAAAAATTATTTTCTATTTTAAGTCTATCTCAACCTCCCAGCTACTTGCATGGAGTGAGTCTACTACAGGTGAGGTATTTAGTGGCACGCATTAGAATTATTTATATATATATATATATATACTTTTTTTTCCTACCAATTGTTAGAAACTGCTGTGGATATCTAGTCAAGCTTCTCCTTGTGGCGGCAGCTCCTTGCTTAGTCTAGCTGTGGTGGAGTTTATGGTATAATAATTTAATTTAACAAGTATTTATTTAGATATTGCCATAGTAGCTAACTTGAAGCCTTTTTCTCTAAAGATGTCAATAAAATTAAATGTAGTGCAAGTGTTGGTTAATGTTCACTGTTTTGATTACACGTCATATATATATAAATATAATATTATGCCATGAAGGAAGAATTTAAATATGCGGTTGAAATTTGCTGGTTCATGTTGGGTTGCATTAATTTATAACTATATTTGCTATAGAGTACAGCTAAAGGCAAGCAATATCAAAGCAGCGTAATAAAGTAAGTAGCAAAGTATTAAACTCTGTTTTATAATAATCAAAAAGATAGTTATTAGTTAAAGATTTATTTAAGTTAAACGACACACATAAGTGTCAAGTGGCAGGTGCTGCTTCGAATATATTATGATTTCATTCTTTTTTTTTTTTTTTACGAAGAAATTTTATTACTTGAACTTGATGTAAATAAACTCTGTTTAATGATTCCACACTATTATACAGGTTTTGTTAGAGTGCATTCAGACTGCATCTGGTCTGTATACTTGAACTCTCAAGGGAATAGGTTGTGGTATATTTGCTGGATGATTGCTGGCATAATTTAGACACATTTTGTGTAATATTTAATGCAAATTGTTTGTATTTTCAGACTTATTATCCATTATTATATTTTGATATTATAATCTACTTACTTACAAATATTTTTTCCACTGTTTAGACTGTTATGCTTAATTCCTGGAATCTTTTTGTTCACTGACGACCCCATGAAAGAAATTACTCACAATAACTTACAGTCTAGCAGTCATTCCATTCAGCTCATTCTCTCTTGGGTAAGTTTGAGATTCATTACCTTAATTTACCATTATTTTGCTATCATTGACATATTATATACATATATATAAATATATATTATATTAATACCATAGTTGAGTTATTTTTCAATACAAAAAAGTGTGGTGTTATTTTGAAATACCACAGCAGTGGAAAACTGAAATAATGATCTGATTGGTCATGGCAATCTCTTCGCGATCTTGCCACACTTTTACCCGCAAGGCAATGTCATGGCAAAATTCCATGGAAACGCTATTTAGCAACGGTAAGAAAAGTATAAATAATAGTAGAACCAAGATGAAAATTTTTCTTTGACGGAAATATAATACAAGATTATGGTTTTCTTAGCTGCAGAAATGAACTGTTATCTTTGGCTATAGTATTAACATATATACCGGAAAACTGCGGTATTCAGATAAATAGCACTCGTGCAGCGAGAAATTTCAAACGGCTTTGCCGCGTGAAAATTTTCTCACTCCACCCGTGCTATTAATCCTGAATATCATATTTCTGTGCTATTATATCTCCATATATATATATAATGTATATATAATAATAATATTATAATATAGCAATATATTTTCTAATTCATGGGTTACGTTCGTGTAATGTATTACTGACTTAGTTTAAGTTCATATTTTAGTGGGATAGGTATAAGTCCCATCCATTATCATGCAGCTGATTCATTTAGAATTATTTTTTGGACTGTTAATGAAAGAATATAATCAGGGCATCTTACTCAAAACAATATGTGATATGTGAGGCATATGTATAGAAACTATGAAAGAATTTATTACCATTGTGCCATAATTAAGGAGGTCTATCTTATGTCATTAACAGCTATAGTTATTTGGTAGCGATGGTCTTTAGACCTAAAAGTCTTACACCTTTATGAAGTTTACTTCTTGTTTCTTCAAATTATTAAACACTATAGAACACTACACCATCTTGTCACTGATATACTCCAAATAAACTTTGGATACAGTGGAACTTTCAATTTACTTGCTAATTTGGGATTAGCTCATAGGTAATTACAATGCAATAAAAAAAAAACAACGAAATTGAGATGGAGTGGTCTGGTGTTCCTGTCAAAGGATGACACCGAGTAGCATAGTGAAAGCCTCATCATGTGAGAATGGAAGTGCTATCATATTCACAGTTACTCTCTGCAGGTTCATCATAATATGTTACCTCATTCGTGACTGAATGAATTCTTTTATCATCATTTTAAAGCTCATAACTGAGTACACTGACAAAGTATTAATCTGTAGTGTTGAATTGAAGCTCACAAGAAATGAAGACAAAATGCCAGCAGCAACAAAAAAAGTACTGACTGCCGGCTTAGAACTAAACATTAATGACACTTTACCAATATTTAGCGGTGTTTAGTTAATAGGTATTTTGGTTTATTGGCGTTCAGATAATCGACGTTGTATTACATGTTTATGAATTATACAATAATATTAAAATTAAACAACTGTACTTCTTTAATGTTATATCTAGAATTCCAGAAATTCTTTAACTCTTCCCTCAAGTTACGTTATCCACATTTTAAAGGTATATGAATGCCATAAAAATCTGTTATTTCCGACTTTATTTATATAAAAATTAGAGTCATGCATAGTTATAGGCTTTGTACATCTTTCACTTTATATATTAAACTAATCTGAAGAATTTTTGTTCTGCTGTACAATTAGGTAAAGATGATGACTGCATCCACATTATAAACTGAATAAATTATTACTAGGCTCTTCATAGGCAGCCATCTAATGTGGAGGATCTTTGCTATCTGGATGACTTTTTCTATGCTTCATTGCTGGTACATGTTTTTTATAAAATTTATCATTTAATTATGAAAGTGATGTAGTAGATTTCTTTCTCTTCTACAAAATATATTTATAAGAATTATTATTTCTGTACCAGAATGTCTGTTCTGTCCAGTATAAATCAATCAATGATAAAAGTTTTATTACTACAAGTTTGTCTGATCTTCTACTCCAGCAAGTGGAAAGCTTATCATGGTACAATGGACTGAGTTATAAGTAGTATGAATATGCAATGTGTGTGTGTGTGTGTGTGTGTTTTAGCCTAGATTGGCAAGCACTATATGGGAAAGTTACCAATACAGTCTTAGCAGTTTGTGCATTTGAATATTGTATGACTGTGGATGAAGAGAGTCCTCATGTAAGAGATTGTATTGATGGGTTGTGCAAAGGAATGGACTCTGAGGTAAGTTTAAGTATGTTTAAGTGATTTTCAAGCACATACCAAACACATTGTTTTAGGCTCATGTTGTCTATTAGGTTTAGAAGTTCATCTATTTGTTTACCAATGCTGTTTTACAAGTTCTTCTGCAGAATAGTATTGTTTGTCTTTGAATTGCATACAAAACATCTAATATTTTTTAATGTTACTTTTATTTTTTTTTAGGTGATGGATACACTTTTTAATTGTAGTTTGAGAGTATTGTCTAATGTTAGCTGCCAACTTTGTGATGAGGACATTGCAAGGTGCCTGCATGTTTCTCAGGTAAGCTACATAATGCATTTAGTTGATGAGGATATTTATGGAGTGTGTTTTGTGGCCATTCCAATATGAATACGTTCACCCATCTTGAATTGAATTGATTTTATTATAGCCAAAACATGACTCTTTTTTTCAATGATAAGGTAACTTCATTTTTCTTCGTAAGACTAGAACTATAAATGAAGTTAAAAATTAGTATACTATGTTAATCTCAAATGCAGTGAAGTATGTCTGTAAAATTAATTTTAATGGTTAGCCTTGAGCAGTCCAAGCTACTTTTTATGTTCCATCATTAACCCTCAGTGCACATGCGCGAGAGGGTTACACTACTCAGTTTATCTGTCAGTCAGTCATTCTGTCACACACCAAAAAAGCAGATTTTGAAGATGACAGCCTCCCTAAGATTGAAACAAGAAACTAAATGCTTCAATGGACATTTTAAGTCTATTTAATGTGCCAGAATTTTTAGTTTCGACTTATTTTTTCAGAAAAAAGCAAACCTTTTTAGGCTGTACGATCGTAAGTGTTTGTTGGTAACGCCCCCTTTAGTCATGCAATACTCACATGAGACTCCTTTAATGACTACGGTAGTTTTGCATTACACTATTTCTCAGCAATTTACCGGAGTGCTTGGATTTTCCCACTGAAACTACTGGTGAGGTGGGTGTCACTAACATGTCAGCTTCTCTTATGAAGACAGCATTAACGTTTACCGTTTTATGGCGGCACGAGTTGCATATCAACCAACTGAAACTGTACAAATCGACTTGCATGAGCTACACAATGGCATGTTTATATTGATACCACTTCTAATAAACAATTCTTTTGATCTTTGTAATAGCCAGCTAGTGTATTGTAATGCTGAGGGTTCCCAATTTATATATATATTTTTTTTTTTTTATTGACAGCTATGCTTAGAATATTGTCCTAATGTGATTAGGACATGTACACAGGACTCCACTCTGCCACATATTCAAGCTTTCAGGTATGCTCCAAACTTGCATTTTGCATATAGTTTGTAAATAGAAATATTATGTACGGTATAATACCCATAATCTGTATAATAAGTTTGAGTGTTAGTAACGATGATGATGTGTATTCGTGAATAATTCATGAGCTGAACCATGTGATAAAGTGTTATCGAAAGGGTGGGTAAAGACAACAGTGGTGTGTGTGAATGAAGCTGAGCCAGGCTGGTAAAAAGTCGCGGTAATGATGGTGATGGTGGTGTGTGTACATATGGTCAAGAATAGCAAGCGAGATAATCAGCGGACTGATGAAACTAAACTAGTTGAGATAATAAAATATACACAATTCCTAATTTGCAGTAGTTTGTACATCAAGCACGGGGTACTTGCTAGTAAATAGTGAGAATGCATTTGTTTATAGTATATTGGCTGTGCTTTTTCAGGGGTGGGGGGCAAGGGGACATTTGTCCCATCCAGATAATTTGGTGCCCCCTCTTACATACTCAATGTATGCACACTGATGCATCTACGCCCCCTTTGTAGGCAAGAATCACCTTTTACTGACAGGTATCTCTATTTTTCTCCTCATAATTAAAAAAAAAACCCTGGTTGTATAAACCACTCTTTAAGAGCAGCAAATTTTGTAATATAATTTTGATGTTCTCTTAATTTTGTGTACTTAAAGAGTGATAGTGTAATATGTAATAGTTTTTTTTTATATATCTTGACCTTTTTCAATGTTTTAGAGAAGTTTTTAAGATACCTGACTATGACTTTCCATATATATTTTTTAGGTAAGTTTTGTTATAATAAATTAAATAATTGTTTTATTTGTATACATATGATTTCCTTTTTTCTTGACTGTCTGTCAATAAATTGTTTAATATTATTATGGGTTGGAAAGTGAGCAAAATAAAGTGAGACCTATCAAAGGTTTACTACATTTGAGCCAATTAGTTATCTATATAATATAATATACTACTTTGTTAGTAACGACTATGATGTGTGTCTTCGAGAATAATTCATGAGCTGAGCAGAGTTGGTAAAGCATTTGAATGGGATAAGTATCGCCCCAAACTGAATGGATAAACCATTGCCTAAAAGTGAATAGGTAAAGCGTCGCCTCAAACAAAATGGTTAAAGCATAATCAGATTTAAAATGGAGGCTACTAAAAATAACTAAAGCAGATGAAATCGGTGTAGAACTGCAATAACTTCACAAAGCTTAAATCCACAATCATGAATAAAAGGACATAGAGCTTGAGAAGCACGACAATAGGCAAAGGGATAAGAGAATCTATGATTCAAGAAGAAGGATAGCAGGAGAGAGAAACTGATGTTACTAAATCAAGTAGTAGAGGATATGCTACTGCATTCATAATTTTAAAAGGACATTAAGCGCCGTGCTGTGGTGGGGTACTAGCTAGTAATATGTAAATATATGTGTAGTGCATTAGAGTATTTGTCGATATTGTAGAATTTTAGATGGACTTCCAGAAGTGACATTATCTTCTTTGTCCACAATGGAAGACAGAATCATTCATATGTGTTTGGATTACCACCATGATATTCTACAGTTGCAGTATTTGTCACATATTCACATGGCAGCAGTAAGTCATTAGCCCAGATTCTTGCTGAATTACATGTACACGTATGTATAGAATTGCCTGTTACCAACATGTTATTGACTTTTCATTTAGGCTTTCGACTTGCAATTTATTTGGAAATGTATTGACATTACGAAGCAGTTCATCAGAAATACTAAACACAAAGTAAGTTGTTTGTTTCAAATTCTATTCGAAAATATATTGAACGGGCCCAGTGATGAACACGCCCACGTCCCTTAATATTGAAGGACCAGACTGTATGACCCCGCTGGCGCTGACAGTAAGCAAGACGCAGCCGCTGGCGTTGGCTTGCAGAGCGCGCACTCCTACTAATAGCAACTCAATAGGTTTGGGAAATCATACAACACGGATACATGAACATTACAGAACATAAAAAGGGTTTGACTAAGGGTAGAGGCCAGTGGTCATAATCAGAATCATGAATATGATTAAGATTGAACAGGTAAGGTACATTTAGGTGAGTGTCAATAAGTTCTAATTGTCACTCTGTCTGGGTAGAGTCCCAGACAATATAATTGGTAAACAAACTGTGGAAGTAATATACTCTTAAACGGTTCATTTTCATTACTATCATGTGGCATGAATTTGTGAATGTATTTTGTTTGTAGAAGCTGTAAACGTAACTATAATTAGTATGCTTCTCTCTTATTTATGGGAGATGAAACATCTGATAGGACTTTGCATTTTGCACTATAATGAAGATATAATTACAAAATATGTGAAATTTGCAGTATGTGGTTATTTTACTGTGTCAGGATATTTTCATTGATAAAGTGTGATACATGTATTAATGGTGGCTTTCTGAGACTAAAAATAAATGCAAATTTGGAACCTGTTTTTATGAAATGCTGATTTCAGGTCCTTGGGGCAGTCCAATGTCAGTAATTATAAGTAGAGCAGCATGATGACATAGTTACCACTGTCCACTAAAATTGGCGTATTTCTGTTTAGCATAACTTTCTTAAGGCATATAGCTACAATTTGACTAGCTGACCTTTCAAAAGGCAAACACATCGAGTTTCATTTGTTGTAACAGTAATTCTATTAATTTGGTTGTGTTTATAGTGTGGCAAATGCAACTATCACTGGACTTTAAAGCAGAGTGTCGAGAATGATTTTCAGCAATGAACTCAACAACTTTTATCGTGAGTCTAAACAAATTGACACTCACACCAGCTAATCAATCATTTATCATATCAACATTACATATTGAGTATTTAAATGTGTGTATGTGTCTTTGTGTGTGACATAATAGTCTTAAAATGTCCATCTCACTTCTAGTTTGTGAACTTTGGTTGAAACAGTCAATAAGTAATAATCATATTCATAATCTTAAAAACACTTTCAAACAATTACAACACACTTTGAAAACTTTACTTAAAATAATTTTAAACTCATCATTGCTGAGTTCACATCAGCTTTGAGGCCTGGATAGTGATCTTCAACAAACTTTAGAATTTCACCTGCTGACTTGGATTTCACCTCGTCTAAGGTTGCCATATCATTTTCAATTAAAAATGAAGTATTTTTCAGAATAACTGGCTTTAGGTTGCATTCTGTGAATCCAGACACCATAATATTGCTATAGAGAGGACAGGAGGATTTAAATTCTGGGTCATTATACAATTTATTAATGGCAACATCAAAATAGCTCAGTTCACGAGGTGTCAAATCAAAGTAGTGTACTTTCTTCCAGTTCTCATCCAGAATACCAGGAATGCTCAATGGATCCATACATTTTCTTATTTTGTGACAACGAACAATATACTCCCCTTCTTTGATAAATTTATACGTCATATACGAATGAGTATATATTTTTGTTTCTACTTCAAAATCAAATGGAATTAGCTCAAAGTTTGGGTAACCAAGTCCCGGATCAAATAAGAATCGATCATCTGGAGTTACTACTCCCGTTATTATCGAAGCCATGTGATATACAACTCCTGTAATTTTTACAGCTATGAAATAAATGTTATAAATAATTAAGCGCTTCCAGCAAATTCTTCATAAATATTGTAATCACATAGCAGTTGCCACCTTTGCCGTGTAAAATATCTTCCTTACCTTTATCTGGTGTTAAAGTGTAGCTGTAAATAGGAAGAAATTGTGTTTATGAACTTCATAACTTACGTATACAGCACAACAACAACAACAACAACATAATAATAATAATAATAAGTAGCAAGTACCCTGCCACACCGTGGCGCCTAATGTACTAACTATAGCAAATAAGAGTGTAGTAGCATAAGGTATTCTATATGTATGGTTTCCCTCTCCTGCTCTATTTTTTCTGAGCCATCTCAGTTTCTCTAATTCCTCTTTTCAACTCAGGGATTCCCTTTTCCTCTTTCATCTACCTCACCTGTCCATCAGTATATCTGTTCACTCTGTGTATTTTTTTTCATTTTTTTCATTAAAGTAATTAAATCAGTCAGCATATTCTCACCTGCTTCTATATTGTTTTTTACCCTTGTGTTCTCCGTTCATTTCAATTTGGATAGGGTTTAAAAATATATTTTTTGGAGTTCTCCACAAAATTTGGACAAAAGGAGCAGCTAACCCATATTTATTTTTAATCGTGGTGACATCAGCCCCTTCACGTTTCACTTTCTTATAATAGTTACACAGCTACATGCAAATAGCTTTTCTCCATAAACCAAAAAAAATTATTGACATGTTTTCTGGAATTCAATTACTTACTTACAAGTAATAAATGTAGCTGTCAACATTCTTATTCAGTTTCTACCTATTCCTTTTTTATACCACATACCATTATTACAATATTTTTTTCCACTAGACACAGCCATACATATTTCTGGAAAGCACTTTTGGAGATATTCATAAACAATAAGAACTGTTCATCTGGAAGAAAAGCCAGTCCACATTTTAGATTTCAACTTGTGACTTGTACTGATTCCACCAGAGCGTCTTTTAGTGTCTCTCTTGTTGACTTAAACATAAGTGAAACCTTACAAGTAATATATAAAAAATGGTAGATTTAGGGTTGCACAAAAGACTTTGTAAAGTTGTGGCTTAGGAATTCATTGAGGTGTCAAGGACAAAACAAAAAAAAAATTGGAAGATAATTTGTTTTGTTTTTTGTTGTTTTTTTTTGCTTTTGTTTTTTTTTGGGGGGGGAAGGAGGGGTAACCCTAAATAGAGTGTTACCACACTCTCTATCAAATCACCATGTGAAAGTTTATAATGTTCAGATGTGAAGCTCTGGACCAAAGTTTTCTAAAGTTCCACAAACCCACAAAACATTAATACCTTAAAATTCTAGCATTACTTTCATTTCCCTTTTCTTCCTGCTTGCCTATTGAGCAGCCTTCAATTATTTCCCTAGATGATGTGAACAGAATGTCCCATATAGCTTACCGAAGTCTAAAGACAAATGGCAATCCCAATTCTTTGAAATGAAGTATGTGAATCAAGTTCATATTATACATAATTATTTCCCTTTATACTTGGATGAAAAAAAAATTACCAAGTAGTCTGTCTAATTTGTTTGGTGGTATTTAATCTAGTTTTAATTATTTACTGATTTGCACCAGGAGTAACATTTACTAAAGTCCAATTAGACGTTTTTTATTGTAAAAGGCTTTTTCAGGTTTCCACAAACTTTTCTATTTCATTGTCATTCAGGCAAGTAAAAACTTTACATGTGATACTTTATGGTATTCAGCGTATAAATGTTTTGCTAATACAAATACAACAGTACAGACTGCCACCAGTTCTTGTCATGTGTCTATTCCAATTAAACCCAACTACATCATATAATCAGATACAGTGCATCCAGCTTAAAGAGTAGAAAGTGTGGGTCAAGCTAGGTTTACTACTATCACATGAGCTTACGTACATCATTGTTTACCTTTTGAAAACTCTATCCATAAAAAAAGAAACCTGCAATTTATATGGCAGAAGTATGAGAATTGCGCTATTCCATTTTACTTTCCATACATTCAATGCCATGTATTTTGACGTCAAAATTCTCCCACGCTCATCATATATTGTTCCTAAACTGTAGCCCGTCCTATATGCAATGGCTTATATTTCTAGGTGCTATGGTAGCAGAAGCTCATCTATGTATCTTTAGAGTGCAAGATGAATCCAACACAAACAAAGCTAGATACTTGGGATTCCACAGCTTTTGCTCAGAGCTAAGCCTCGCCCGAGGCCTACCTACATACTGCAACTAAATGCTGCAAGAATCGTTGGAAATCAACGGCTTCCACTTTTCGCTGACATGACGCCACCTATAGTAGTAGTTATAAAAAAAATAAATCACACAAGCCTCCAGCTAAATACTAGCCAGAATTACTTTTCATCTCCCTGATAGTTTAGCAGCCGCTTTAATTCTACTATGGGTGTGCATGCTCCAGATACACATTGGTAGGAAAACGTCATCATTGAACAGATAAAAGCTAACTTTTGCATAAAAACAGTTAGAATGCCTTTCATATTCATATTATGTTAAAATATAACTATTTTTAATTTCTCTCTCAGCCTTCTTTTTCTCATTAGGTGTATTTTCTCTCTTTCACAGGGTTTCTAAAAGCTATAGTTCTATCAAGTTTTCATTTCAAAATAAAAAAATAAAGGAGGCATAAAAAATGATATCTGTTGAAATTCTCTATCTAAATATACTTATAAGGCTACTGAGAAACCCTAGTTTACTAAAGAAGGCTAAACTTTCCAGTTTGAGTCTGGTCTCCTCTATTCAGAGTCATTGTGTTCTGAAGATAAGGCCCCTATAGCTATAGACCCTTTCTATACCCCTCTTGAATAGATTCTGAATTGGAAAGGTGAGAATCGTCCATCCCAAGCAGTGTTAGAGTATCTTCAGAACTATACAGTTGCTAACTGCCATCTTTGAAAAAGACTTGTCAAAAAAAATTCTAAATTTTTACTGAGAAGCCAAGTGTTTTTTGTATGATTTTTCCCCCTATAATGTCAAATGTCATAAGCAGCTCTATACCACCATATAACAAATCATTATAATAGAGACAAGTATATTTAAATTTTTTGAGATGATGCAAAAGGCATTCGGGAGTGTATAGGCACCGGTATTTCCATTGGTTTCGGGGCCTCTCTGGACTTGACACTATTATTTTGTTGCTATTACTATTCTCTGTGAATGTTCTAGTCTGTCAATAAAGTTGTTCAGTTCAAGGTAACTTTCATTGTTTTGCTGAAGAACCCCTTGTAAAACAATACCTGCAGACCACGACAGAAAAGCAGTTATTTTAGTATCTTAAAAAAGCTGTACATAAACTTTTTCTATAGGTTCAGGAATGTTTTGGGCACATAATGAAAACAAATTAAGAAAAGTAAAGTATTAAAAATAAAAAAAAGTTGGTTGGTTCTAATTTCGCATGAAAGTGGTTACTGGTAGGAAAGGGTTAATTTAGTACAGTAGAACCTCAGAGATCCGAACATTAGACAACCGAATTAACCAGTTAACCAAACAGTGAATGGACACAATGGGTACGGGGTTATCAACACTTTTTCTTCCTTTCTTTTTTTGGTGGAATTGCAGCAAAATGACAAAAGAGAAGAAGAATAGACCAAGGAATATTATTAGCTAGAGTTGCTCAGGAGTTTGGCTTAAAAAAGTCCACAATTTGAGACTAATAGAGAGACAGGAGATTATAGAAAAGTTTTCAGCAGAATCAGCTGACCCTGGTGGCCTGAAGAAGAGATTGTCAGGAGAGATAATGATAAGGATTTTATATTGAAGCATATTCTGGTTTACTCAGGAAAAAAAAACTCAAGGGTACACCATTAAATGGTCCTTTAACCATGGAATAAAGCTGAAATACTGTATGCATAGTATTTTAGTCACTTAAATATTATAGTACCAAACTTAAATTATGTTATATTCAAAGTTATGTACATTTCAGAGTTACGTACACCTCATTTCCCAAGGGGTACGTAACTCTGAGGTTCTACTGTCCATCAATTGGCTATAAAGTGACCCACAACTTCAAGCAATTTACTTCCATATACTGTTCCTTAATGCATTTCCCACTATAAACTGTTTCACAAACTATTTATTGGGCTAAGCTATAATACAATTAAAGAAAAAGCTCTTTAAAACTTTGTAGCTTCATGCACTTATGTTTAGCTATTATGCTTCAAGACTATACTTGTAACACTTAACCTCATTACAATGAGCATGCGTGTACATACATATTAAATTAATTACCTCTCTGAGTTAATAGCAATATATTGTAAGTTTTCTAGTTCTTACCAAGTAGAATCTCGCGCAATCATTGTAGCTGTTTGATATGGAAGTTTTACTTTAGCTCCTTTTAAAACTGCTTCCAGAAATTGCAAAGGCTTGGCTTTCCTGTTTTGAAGTAGATCTTTAGGCACCCCAAGAACATCTGTTACATAATCTTTAGCTTCTTGCTCAGAAAACATGGTCATTTAAGGTTAGTCTCTTGGCTCCACCAGTGTGTTGGGCTCCAACAGTGTGAAAATACTCTGCATTAGAGGAAAAGGTACTTTGTAGTTATTGCCTACTGAAAATCACCGGATTTCCTCGATTACTCCGCGCCCTCAAATAGACCGCGCAATTGACTAAATGATTGACGACCATTACCATATTAATTAAATTGACGATATTTACCCGATCGCATACTAAAAATTGAAATACCATTATTGCATTGTAATTTGTACTGTAGTAACTGGTGTGTGCATTAAAGTTTTGGATGGACGAGGATGGACAGATTCACTCCCTAATCTGGTCAAGTTGTGCACTCTGCTGCGACACTATAGAGAAGGAAACCGCCCGTCTCAATCTTGCTATCGATGTTGAAGCAGACGACCCCTTTGCCGACCTTGATGTTGGAGTTCATGATGAGGAAGAGGACGAAGAGTGCATGATAGACGATGAGTGACTGAGACATTTTACTAGCTTTAGCTGAACTAGGTAGCTATCAATTCATAGTATTTTTTTGTTAGTGTTTTGACAAAATGACAGACTTGGGCACAATGAGCGGCGCAGCGGCAACCGCATGCACTCTATTTAAACAGTAAGTTGCAAAACTGACGGTGAAGGAAATAGACCGCGCCCTCGATTAGTCCGCGCACGGTTTGTAGGCTAGAAAAGAATGGACGACGTTATGTGCAGAACGGCTGACCCTCACCTTTGACCTCAGAGCGCAGGCCGATCAAATGAACTTTGCTCTGCGGGGCTGACCGTCTCTGCGGAGCTGACCATCTCTGGGTGGCTGAACATTGCTGTGGGGCTGACCATCTCTGGGTGGCTGACCATTACTGAGGGGGGCTGACCATTTGTGTGCGGACAGACCCACCCCAAGCAGCACCTCAATCATGCTAGTACATTGGAAAAATAGCTGTAGGTACACATCAATATTTTGCAACTGTAGTTTTATAATTATAATACTTGTTCACACAACAATCAAAGGGTGTGGCTTCAATTTTGGGCGTGACTGCTTATTCTAAAAGTTGAAGTAAATGTTATACTGGTGACACATATTCTTAAGTCGACAGACCACAACTCCATAAAGTGAATGGAGCAAAACTACATGATTGTGTATGTATCTAGTAGCGACAGTGAGAGCAACATACAAGTACATTTCCTGCGTCCATGCATCTCACTCGCCTCCTCCTCCCTTCCCCCCTCCCCCACCCCAATTTGTTCATAGAAATGCTTCTCCAATGTGTTAGAGTAAATGGTAGCATTGTATTACTAGTTAATACAACTTAAGTACGATCGACGTGATGACTCAAGGCAGCACTAAGAGGTCACTAACTGAAGAAACCTTGAGTACTATGTTAGTCAACTTTATTCTGAAAATGCAGTCTGCTTGTAAGCTAGTATAACATTCCCAATGCCATTGACAAAATACTGATGAACTATTCCACAAAAATAAAATACTGTAAATTTCCAGTATGAAGAAGCTCTTAAAGAGTTGGATTATGACAGTGTCAGTGATAAGTTTAGTTGTCCTCAATGTTCCAGTAGATTTTCCTTCAAACAAGGATTGAATCGTCATTGGAAACGTATCCATGGCAATTCCTTGGACACTCTTGCATCTCAAACCTGTAACAAAGAAGGGAAAGTAATTACATGTTACCAAGGGTCCAGTGCTCCTTTCAGGAACACAATGCTGTTTTCACTACAGTACAGTACAGCACTTGATGTTACACTGCTCATCTCTACTCGATAAAGGTCTCAATAATAACCATTAAATAGGAATGCTTAATTAGAAAACTAAATATACATTATGAATGTAAGAAGGAAAAAAAAAAGCAAGAAAGTACCTCTTACTAACACGAATGAAAGAGGAGACCACAGTGGCACTTTATATACTACACACATGTACATGTGTAAGTGTATACAATATATGAGTTTGTACATGAGGAAACAGGTGTGACGAGCCCCACAACAAAAACTTTAATTTGTACAGACATAGCAGCAAAAGCTCTACTATTTACTCAAGGGATGATACAATAATTTGTAATAATTGAAACTATCATTTCTCAATGATTTTACATGCCACAGTTGTTCATGTATGTGCATGTGATACAGAGAGTACCAGTACTTATGATTGCAACATTGTGCTCATATCTATCAGGATCCTGTACAAATGGCATCAAAATGTTGGATGGCTTCCAAAAATGAGGTGTTGCTTGCCAGTCAGAAAGTATTCAGATGGACTCCTCTTGTTACAAACAATGCAAAAGTAGTAAATTTAAGAGCAATGCAACAGTGGTGTAGGAAGATGATTCGGTATGGGTGGGCTCTAAGTAGTCTCGCGGGAAAAGGGTCTGGTAGACTGACATTGAGCAGTTTGTTCTTGCTTAGTCAGCAAGTGGTTAACTGTGGTTCAATTAGTGTGGGTGTAAATCGTTAAATATTTTCAGGCGTGTGAATTGGGGAGGGGGGGGAGCTGGGTCATTTTAACCAAAAAATATATAACAATTATAAGGGCGGGGTAAATAAAACAATTAAGTGGCATATACAATACAAGTATAGAGTATTGAAACAAGATTGTTATAATAAGATAAATAAACTGAGGTGGAACACATCACTGATGATGAAGAATCCGCGAACATTCTCACTACACTGTAAAAAATGGGGTGTTCCACTACACCTTTAATGGGGTGTAGTGGAACACTTCTGTATTGTGGGGTGTTGTGCTACACTCTGAAGTGTTTGGTAACACTGTGGAGTGTAGCATGACACCCTTATAAGCTATAGTGACTTTACTACACTTCTGTGGAGTGTATCAGTACGCCCATGCAGACTTGCTACTTTAAGAGGTGTTCAACTACTGACACAGTGGTAGGAACTAGCTAGTGGGCTGACTACAACTTTGGCCAGTTTGTTGATGGAAATAATTATTGAATGTTTACAATTAATGTGCATATCATTATGCTGGTCTTATGTGGTTCACAATTTAGTGGGCAAGATTCTATAAAGCACACTTTATGCATCATTGTGCAAGCTATATTCATAGTGGCTAGCTTTACTAATTTCAATTTAATGTTTTTATTCACAGCACTAACAACGAGGAAGCTGGAGAGCTTAAAGTTCTAATGAAGAATTTCAAGGCATGCTTGGTAGCTAAGTTTGAGAACAACACAGCTAAATATGTATATGTGGTTATTTCTAATAGTTATTAAAATTATATTGTTATGATGACATTAACCTTTAAGTAATGAGTCTCATTGGTTTCTTCTGCCAGAGATAGTCTTGGCTTTAAAAAAATAGGAGACAATTAAATAAAACCTGAGATTGCATTTCTGCTATGCAGCTTACATCTTAATGATATGGTAAAAGTGTCAACGCAA
>WLWD01006266.1_pt1 | contig 185106 bp, 124 predicted proteins | sample 6712731 | NCBI WGS metagenome assembly WLWD01 (sample SAMN12718690, study PRJNA576275) | sponge metagenome | isolation source: marine sponge | host: Mycale hentscheli | place: New Zealand: South Island, Marlborough, Capsize Point | collected 2014-11-01 | reverse complement strand
GGTGGTTTCTGGGAGATAAAGTTGTCTAGCCTCAGCTCAGTAGTACTACTACAGATTTGCCCACAATTTCTAGCCTTCTCCAATTTCCTTTTTAAAAAATAATAATAATAACAATTATAATATTAATTCAAGCAATACTATAGTTCCACCAAAATAAACCATGAAATTCTAGATTTGCTTACAATTATTTTATTATTAGATCTGCTTACACTTCAAGCAAGTTTCCAAGGGTGGTGTTCAGGTTAAAGCCTCCAAAGGCAGAGGAAGACCAAGTGGGGAGACTCCCAGAGCTGTAATTGAATACATCAATTCCATTGCACCACCAGCTCTTCATGATGACCCACAACCTCAGTTTATTCCCTCCTCTACAACCAAGAAGCTTACCTGTCCTGTTTGCATGGATGTAGTCCATAGGCCAGTTGAGCTCTCATGTGACCATATCATCTGTTGCACATGTTGCTGTACAGCCATACAGTCCACCAGGTCACTAAACTGCCCTTGTTGTAGAGACCACACCCTTAGTAGTGCTACCATTCACCCACCATCTCATCTGCTCATGTCACTAGTCAATGACTTAGTAGTCTCCTGCATCAGAAAGTGTGGAAGCAAGGTTAAATTTGTAAAGTATGAGGAGCACCTTCGCAGCAATTGCAGAAATAATCGTGAAAATGTAGACTCACCATCGAAAGTTACACTGAGGGATGTGCTTAGTAAGCCATCTACATTGCCAGCAACTCCTGTTGAAGTGAAGGCTGCACATCACTTGGTTAAGCGCCTTATTCATCAAGGAGAAGGACCATCATCTTCCACACCTGGAAGAGTCAGAATACAGTCTCCTCATGGTCAGGTATATATCGTAATATTTCCATACAACATAAAAAAAATTTTTTTTTAATTTTAAAGCCAATTACTTTGGTTCAAGTTCAAGGCTGCCGCGTTCCATCAGCTGATGCTTCCAAGAAGACCATCCAACGCAGAAATGCCCTGTTAAGTTCAGTGCGGGAGTTTACTAGTGGCGGTGATAGCCATGTACAGTTAGCTGCTGAGATTCAGTCACTCACCAAGTCTGAAAGGGAAGACCTGCTACAACAGGCAAGACTCCCCGTTGTAATCCCAGCAGACCACGCACTAGCGATGAAAGGTGATCTTCAAATTCCATGGTCTAAATTGAGAATTCTTAGAAGGTAATTAAATTATTCTAAAAAATTAATAATGATCGTACCAATTGTATATACATAGATGGTTTAAGTCCTTTAATGTTGCTGTGGCAAGTGAGCTACAACAGAGAAAGCTGGCAAAGACGATCATTGATCAAACCATCGTGGCTGAGCGTGGTGCTTTCACTTTCGATGTGCAGAAGGGTATATCTGAAGTGAGAGAAGTTCCGTTTGTGTACCGCCCAAATCTCATTGCTGCCATCGCAGATACAGTGAACAGGCATCACAAGTACATTTAAAAAAAAATAATAATAATAAATATATTTTATGCACGAAATTTATGGCTTACCATAGTTCTAGTGTTGGGTTAACATGGCACAAAGGAGCCATACCTTCGCATGAGATTTGGGTCAAGCTAGGAGGAGATAAGGGACACGGGAGCTTTAAGTTCAATTTGCAGCTCGTGAACACTGCAACTCCTAATTCTATGAAGAACACTAGTCTCCTCTCTGTGTTCAAGGCAGCTGACACCACTACCAATCTTCACACAGCTCTACACATGTATAGAGACCATGTGGTTGAAGCCCAAGGAATGGAAATCAAGTATGATAATATGAAATATATACATTGCATACTTAATAAAAATAACATATACTTATAGTAACTGTACTCTCCGTCTCTTCTTGACTGGAGATTATGAGTTTCTATGCCGGATGTACGGTCTTAGTGGTGCCAGTGGTAGGTGCATTTTAATATAATTTATTACAATAAATATTATCTATACTTCACTTACTGAACGAAGGTCGCCATAATTGTCTGTGGTGTCTCATTCCCAGCGCAAAGCTAAGAGAGCCATTAGCTCAGAGGGGGTCTTTTCCTCTCAGGACGTTGGAAACACTCCAATCCGATTATGGCAGGTTTACATCACAAGGCCATGGATTTCTCAAGTATGCTAAAGATTACAACAATGTAATTGGCGAGTCAATTTTGGAGATTCCGTTGGACAATGTAAGAATAATACCTGATAAATGTATATAGCATGACAATAATTTACAAAACAGGTCTGCATACCTGGTCTTCATATGTCCCTTGGCATCTATAATCGCCTGTGGAATCTGCTCGAGGAAGCCTGTCACAAGCTAGACTTCAATCTTGCCACTTGTGATGTCTCAGCCAGCGTAGGTGCAAGTAGCAGCAGTGGATTCAGCCAGTTGTCCCTGTTAAGAGTAGAGTTAGAGGCACAGAAGAACTTGGCTGCTGTGCTATCTGATATGCTTACTTTCATCACTCTCACTGTTGAAGACCCTTGTAACAATCCGGTGTATGATAGTTTGAAAGAGGATGTCGACAAAGCACAGAAACTGATCTGTGACAAGGTAATAAGTACCAACCCAAAAATAAAAAATATATATTACAATAAATCTTACATTGCAGACTACAGCAATTGTGAAACTTGAAGGCACTTTAAAGAAGCAGTTTGATTACACGAAGGGAGTGCTCTTTTCCACTCTGGACAATAGCCTGCAGCAGTTACATGTTCAGAGGCAGGCATACCAAGGGGGTACCTTCGTGGGAAATCATGTCCACAAATTGCTACAGGTAACAGCTATAATTTTCTTGAACTTACCGTAATGAATCATCATTCTTTCTTCAGCCAAAGAGCATCAGCGTACTCTGTGATGGCATACGTCAAGCTGCTTCCCCTCATCCGTCCATTTCACAAGCTGCTAATGAGATGGCAAGCACATTTGCCTCAGCATTTCAACTCTTCAGTAGTTGCCACAAGGGATACAATTCTTCCACTTGCTTGACTGATGGGGACATTGACAAAATTGGTAAAACAGAATTACTTGTTGTCCTTTTTTTATTATATATAATCTTAATATTAATGTATTAAACTCAGAAAAAGACATCCTCACCTTCTTGAAATTTTATCGGAAGAATTTTCCGAACGCCTCCATTCAAAAATGCACATCATGGAGGATCACACTGTGCCATGGCTTAGAAGGTGGCGGATTGGCTCTGGATTGATGGGGGAGCAGGGAGCAGAGTCTATTCATGCCCACATGAACTCACTAGACCGTACTCACAGACACATACCTGACGAAGTGACAAGGTTGAAATACATCTTTAAGGAGCAATTGCTGGAGGCAGATCCTTCATTGACAGCCTTAAGGCCACAACCTCCAAAGAAGAGAAAGCACTCACCAGACAATTAGGAAGAGTGCAATTGACAATGGCAGTGTTCAGTAGCTAGTCCTTCTCAACTCACAGTCTAATATATGCACACCAAGATTAAAATCCGTTCCACTTTGAACGATTGGTACAAGCGAAATAAAAATAGTGCTATCGTTTAACCAATTGCAATAGCTTGGAAAAGAATAGCTATTTTGACTTACCTCGATCTCTTGCCTTAAAAAAGTACACAAATGCAAGTAGACAAAAAATAAACTCGCAGAGTACAGCCCACCGCTACTCGCTGGCGCCTGGAGTTTTTTTATTTTGAGTTAGTCAATTAGGAACTGAACTAAGTTACCTCAACTTCCTGTGCTGCAGAACTGGAATGAACTTTGAAAACTCAATTAGCATCAATTAGCATCCTGCCACACTTTGGTTGCTAATGAGGTTGCTAGGGAATTTGACTCTGGGAAAAATTGTTGGGGGGGTGTGTTTAAGTGTCCCACGGCCCATTCAATAAAAACTACCGTGAGTTGCATGCGCTGGCTGGTCTCTTGTACACGCCCACTAAAAGCGATGCATTGCTCTCCGAATAAAACATTCCTTCACTAATGGTCAGGTTGAGTGCAGAAGAATGCCAGATATCTTAAATTAGGGGTGTTGATTTCTAAAACGCTGTACAGCCGAATATATATTCAGCATCTGAGACGTTTCAACCAGGTGAGTGAGTGAGTGTTCGCGACTGAAACTTGTATTTCTCTTAGTTTACTTTGCCAAACTTGAGTGGGGAAATGCATTGAGAACGAGAAATGTTTCCTAGTAAAGTTGCAGATGTGAATGAATAAGTTTTAGATATGAGAGATTATTGTCGCCAATTTAGTGTCTGCCATAGTGAAATTAGTGCTAAGCAGATATATCATTGTCTCTACCTACTGGTATATTAGTGCAGGCATATGAGCTCTGCATTGTGAAGCTGCAGTATGGCACTAGTAGTGACTGGTGGGTGTGCCTTAGATGCACTGGTTTTGACTGTCAGTTCCTTTCTGCCTCCCCCCCCCCCCCCCCCACACACACACACAGGTGTATTTTGTGGCTTGTTTTTGTAAGATAAGAAAGTCCACCTCTCATACTTCTTTATCTGGAACAGCTGCAACCTAATTCTGAAGAAATAGTAGTGTTGTGTAGGGCTGTGTTACCACGAACTGGGAGACAATATCTCCATTATTGTGTTTAGTTTACCCAGCTATAGTTCTGTCCATAATGATACAGTTGTGATAAATATTTAGTATAGCTGGTCCTCTGAGAATAGTCTCTCTATAGTAGTGCAAAGAGATGGTTTTCCTACAGGCCACACACATACTACTATACAGAGTGTTCTGGTTTGCTTGGTATTTTCACATGTGTTTGTGGGGAAATGATTTTTTTTCAGGGAAAGGGCTTTATTGCTCCAGAGTTGTCTTGGTGTCTGTTACCCCATTTCACCAGTTCCAAATCTAGGAAAACTATACCAATGCTTTCTATGGCTATCTTTATGGGTGTGAGTGTGTGAGAGAGAATTAGTGAGAGTGTGTGTGTGTTTGAGAGAGAGTGTGTGTGTTTTGTTATGAGTTTTAAGGAGTGCAAGTGTTGGTGTTTTTTTTTTCCAAAGTGAATGATTGAATCGTGTTGAATTAAGCATGATAATATTGGATGTAATTCAATTGTGAAGCTTTTTTTCTGAAGTCTATCTTCTTCTTTTTTATTACTAAGAGCTTCTTCATTACTTTTTATTGTATCAAATCCAAATTCAACAATAAATTGACATTATAGTCAATAATTGGAATTGTATATATTATAATAGTGACAAGTAAAGTAATGCAATATTATAGTATCACTCCCTGCAAGTGGATGTACAAATGTTTATTATGTCTTATAAACACGTGCAACTGTCTACATTAGTTATGAAACAATGACTCAGCAAATACCTTTCAGGATTATTATGTGTGTGTGTGTGTGTGTGGGGGGGGGGGGGGGGGGGGGGGTAGAGTCACTAATACTGTTCAGCCACATGATAGTATGAATTGCAATTGAAAGACCAGAAATGTTTTCAAACATTTTTTTTTTTATTCAGTAAGGGGTAAAAAATAGAGCTTGGTCATATTGGACAATCACAGGCGATACAATACTAACTTTAAAGCAATATATCACAATAGTTCATAAGCAATACCAACCAAGTAGTTTTAAATAGTTTGCGGGAGGGAATTCCAGGGCTGTATTAAACCTTGACTAGCTTATGGGCCTAAATTTCCAACACACGCGTCACCTCTGTGGTTGTAATACAGCCCGTGTGTGCTGTGAGTAATGCTGCTTGCTTGGACTGAATGGAAAATAAATGTTGATTTTATGTATGAAAAGCAAACTTGAGAGTATTAAACAGTAACAGCCGATAGACACTGCGAGACAACTGGCAATGACAACACAGGGCATAGGTTGGCATTAAATAGGAAAGGACACATGTAATATAATCAGATGGTGATTTTTTTCCCCTGAGAAGGTATTAATAGGACATGATATAAGCATGTTTTGAGAGTTAAAGAGAACAGAAATATTACATGCTGTAAGTTTCCTTTAACTTTTCAGCTGTTTTCCCAGTTCAGTCTGGGGAGTCAATAGACTTCTGCTTTTACACAATATCTAGTTGACATGCTCAGAGGAGTTTACAAGTCAAGCCAATGTCGTGTGACTTGTACAGTATGTGTATATATGTGGACGGAGGTGTGGTGTATTAGTAGCCTGTGTCATAGGTTAGAAACTGTTGACTATTTGGTAAAGACCTGGGGCCTTCCAAACCAGGAGAGGCTAACCTTGGGGCAAACCTAAACATTAAATTGTTAATATTGTCAAGTAAGCAGCACTATTCATAGGCTGTGAGTAACCACGGGGCCTTAGTTAAAAACATAGTTTCCCCCAGAGTGTAATATTCTGACTTGCAGTGTGTGCATATATTCCGGACACTGGAGGTTAGAAACTATTTGCTAAAATACATGGCTGAAGGCCACACCTCTCTGTTCCTATGTATAGCTAAGGAATACTTTAGTGGAAAATGTGAATGAAACTGCATGCACTATATTAATGTGTTATGTTGTCATACGTATGTAACTCTAGCTTGGTAGGCTCACTTGCCATTGGTGCTGAATCACACCACACCCATTGGTGCTGAATCACACCGCACCCATTGGTGCTGAATCACACCGCACCCATTGGTGCTGAATCACACCGCACCCATTGGTGCTGAATCACACCGCACCCATTGGTGCTGAATCACACCGCACCCATTGGTGCTGAATCACACCGCACCCATTGGTGCTGAATCACACCACACCCATGTACATACATATGTACATTATTTATTACTTGTCGTAGCTCAGTGGCAGAGTGCGTTGAGCAAGCAGTCCTGGGTTCGATTCCCGGTGGCAAATAATTATTTTTAATTTGTATTCGGTTTTAAAACAGTCTGTGAAAGAGAGAGAATACATATTTAACCCTTTGCGTACGACCGTCACGAATTCGTGACCGCCGTAACTTAACGCGCGCGTACGATGGTCACGAATCTGTGACACACCGGGTGCGTCAAGAGAATACGGCTGTCACGAATTCGTGACAAGCTCTTTTTTACTTTGTTATTACAGTTACAGAGCGCGTAGCGCGCTAAAACTTTCAGTAGCTTACCTAGTATACATTTTGCAATCTCTATTCTACAAAATAAGTCTTATAAAATAAGTATAACTTATATCAAGTGCACCAACTAAATAAAAAAAAAAATTTTTCTACACTTTGTGTCTAGCTATTTTCAAATAGAACATCTACTAAGAAGTAAAGGCCTAAAGTAGCTAGAAATTAAAACTAGAACTTACACTTGGGTGTGATTTCTCCTTTCATAAATATAAGCTAAAAAAATAGCTAACAAACTATGGCCGCCTCGATAATTCCAACTAAGTTTGTATTCAAAACAACTCTATAAACTATAAACTAACGAATTACCATAGCTACAACGCTAGAGGCAGATTATTTGAGGCCTAACACAAAAGAAACACTCGCCCGTTTTCTTTTTCCATGTGTCGAACTCCACTGGTAAAACGCCGTCGTCTCGGGCAACTAATTGGTTTTACGGCGTGCGCGTATTTAATTACGTAATTGCTCGCCCGCGTTCGTCCGCAAAGGGTTAAGCTAAACAGTACTTCATTTCTCAGAATTTTTAGTATTTACAGCAGATCATTGAATACGACGTATTTAAGCTAACAGACACAACAGCTGATGTGTGTGTGTGTGTGTGTGTGTGTGTAAGCATGTTTGTGTATTGTGTGTTTGTGTAAGTTTAATTTCAGTTTGGTATACTAAGAATATCTGCTTTAGATTAATTCATGCTGATCTCTCGTAAGTCAATTAGTGCTTTGTATAAAACTTCTCTAACTCTTACCACCGGTAATGCCACGCCCATTCTTAGTACTTAAGTTAGTGTAAATTTAAATTATCTGGGTGTTGCTAGATCTGCATGCCTGGCCTGTGAAAATGGCCGTCTGGTGTGTTTGTTAGCAGAGTTTTTATCTTTAATCATCTACAAGAAGACTTCATCTCTCAGGAGATCAGGAGATTAAAAAAACCCCAATATATACAGGAGCTGTTTCCTTGTATATATTTTTTCTGTAGCCAAATAAATATGGATTCTAATGCATGTCCAATTATAACAGGGACATTTCTCCATACATTTAATTAAGTGCCATATTGACAACTGTTCCTTTTCAGCATATTTTTTTTTTTTTTTTTTTTAATATTGGTAGTGGTCACCAACTAAAAAAGTTTTTAGGCATCCATTCTTTCTTTCGTTCTGTTGGTGAACTCCCTTGTTAGAGCCAATGGCGTATGACTCAGTCATATCTTATACAGCAGCTTTACAATGTGTTGTTTAGTCAACAAGGACAAAACTTCTTGTTATGGTATCATATTGGATGGCGTGAGTTCTGATAGTTCGTAATCATGCTGGTAATCTGGCATGAGGCGTGCTTGTTTTAGAGTGTATGTGCATGTCACATGTTGTTTTTGTTGTTAACTTGTAGTAGTTGTAATGAGTTGATTTTTAATATTCTTTTGTTAGTGTTGTGTCATGAACAAGCTAATTTTCCAGCTTATTTCAACTCATTTAAGCAATTAAGAACCGGTCTTGTGTTGCTGTGCGTGTACTATTAATTGTTGAGTTAGAGTCCACGTATAACACTTGACCTTACACTGTCAGTGAGTGATGATGGCAACTCAATGAGTTTGACCAGACCTAGTGAGACTGACTTCTAGCAAACATTAATTATGACTTGTATCAGTTCATTCTCACTTGACGTTGCATCTAGTGATTAGTAATCAGATCATGTTTCCTAATAATGCTCACTTTCTTCATTTCATTGCTGTACTTTTAATAACCTTTCATTTAGCTTAATTATCTGTTGATTCTGTTTGACCTCCCCTCCTTCTAGGTTATTCCCTTATGGTGGGTTTGTTAATCATCTATATGATAGATGTATCACTAGTAATAGCATTGCCTTTAGTGGACACTTTCACACACACACACACACACACACACACACACACAGACACACACACACACAGACACAGACACACACACACACACACACACACACACACACACACACAGACACACACACACACACAGACACACACCCACACCCACACACAGACACACACACACAGACACACACACACAGACACACATACACACACACACACACACACTTCTGATGTCCTATATAGTACCAGTGTGTTTCTCTCCATACAGGTGCTTGTTCCCATTTGTGTATGATAAGCTTTTGTTAGATGATCCACTCACTGTCTGTGTTATTACACAGTATGAATGCACCAAGTCAGGATTAGCAGTAGATTCTGTGTACATATGTGTGCATATATGTGTTTGTGTGTGTGTGCTTCTGAATAGGGGCATGGCTGAATGTCATGACTTAAGAGCAGACTTGACGTGTTCTGCCGGGTGATGTTTGTGTTTACTCATTTTAGAACCAAGTTTTGTTTTCTTTTTGTGAAAAAGTAAAAAACATTTCCATAAGAACTTCATGGTGGTCAACTTCACACGGGTTTATCAGAGTGGCCATTAACTGTCTCAAAGCGAACCAAGCACTCGGTGGGATTCAAAACACACGCGTACGTACGCACACACACACACACACAGAATGGATGTGGAAATCTCCATGTGCTTGTTAGTTTTGGCTACCTTGTTTCATGGCTTCTCACAGCTACAGAATTCATCTCTAGTTGACAGTAGTGGTACTGTAGGAATGTAACATCAGTGTGAGGCACTGTTAGTGTCAGGTCTTCACGCATTGTGTTATATTTTTAGTGTGTGTGTGTACATTTGCTGGTAAATACATACTTGTAGTTGTAAATGCATACATGTCCATTACAGTATTTGTATTCTATGTTAAAAATGTCTCCTTTTTCTCCACTGTCATTCAATAGCTCTGTCTGGTTTATATCAGGTTTCTCTGCAGTCTGCTCCTTTTGAATACATGAGACATTTACACACTCCCAAACTCTCTTGTATTTTAATTATTATAAACAGCAGATTAGATGTTAAATATTGCACAAGGAGGTCCAACATTTTTTGACACACTTACGTTACGTACATAAACCAGGTCATTTTGAAAGTAACTGAGAAGTTCCAACACAACAAGATTCCAACTCCTTTTAGGGAGTTATTCTAGCCCCTTACTGTAGCAGTGAGGGGAACAACCAGCAGAGCTGTTGGAAAGAAGATGTTGAGTTTAGGGATAATGGAGGTGACTTTGGAGGGTGGTATGAACTTCATGTGAAGCAGAAAATTCCCTAAATCAAATAGTCTCAAATTTATTTTGGTGAGACTTGATTCACCTTTCATTTACTCTAGCATGTGTTGGTGACAGTGGGTCACTGTGTTGCCATGGTAGCCACGTGTGTGTATGCCTTATACTAAGTGCTAGCTACACAATGTCTTATACTACTAGTAGTACATTGCTGAGTCCATTGAAGTTTGTGGTAGAGATGTTGCACTTGCTGGCTTTGGTTAGTTGTATCTATTGAAGTGTTTGTTTGTTCTCTTGAGTGGTGTGTGTGTGTGTGCGTGCGCACGCTTATGTTTTGATCATCTAAGAGCTGGTATTTGTTGGAACAATAAGTGTCCTCCTTTTAGAAAGTTTGTGTGTGTGTGCAAATGGTTGTCGGTATGAGTATTACGTGTTGTGTATAATGACAGCAATCATTATTGATGCCATTGATGATGTGCTCCCAGTAATTACTAGGGTGAGACCCATAATGCCTTATATAAGTGCACACATGGATCTATACTATGTACATATGTAAAGTGCCTGGTGGGCAGCATACATATTTATTATGTCTATGAATGACATTCTTATATACGTAAGTTACTTCTTTCGCCCTTACTACCATCTCCTTTCTACAATCCCAAGAAAAACGTTTTTCAGTTGTAAAATACAAACATACATATCGATACTTATACATTGTACATATGCATAATGTGTGTGTTTGAGACCAGGAGGGAGGTTGTGGTGAGTTTTGGTAAGAGTTGGTCATTAGTCACAGCTACTGTAGTAGCCTCTGATGAGATAGAATGATAGGGCCACGAGGTGGAGGTGCAGTTGTTCCGTGTGGTGTTGGCACAAAGGGTATATCTACAAAAGGTGTCAGTCCACGTATGTATGTATGTATGATCGTGAAGCTCCATTATATCCCAAGCCAGTGGTCACGAGCAGTGCAGTGTATAAAATCAGGTTACACGTCACTGGCCTTATGACTAGTTATTATAAATGTCATCCATATTAGTGTGTCATCCATATTAGTGTGACATTTCATCATACAGTACATATGTATGTAGTTTGATTATACAGTGGGTGTATGGCTAGTTATGGTGACCTCTCGTTTTCTTTCTGTTGTGTTGCAAGCCATTTGTAGCCATGGCTCCTATCTTATAGTTTTCCCCTGTTAGAACTGCTGCATGTAAGCGGACGGCTGTCACCATGGATATGTTTGGTCTGTCTGGTCAGCTTATTCCAACGTAGCCCTACAATGTTTTATGCAACTTACAAATATGTGCATACTTGGTACGTGTGCTTGTTTTTATGAGGCTTCAGGTAATGCCCACACTCAGCCCTCCTCTGACATTAGTAGGTTAATGTAATATGATACTGTAACTTCAATTGATATGTTTGTATGTTTTGAACAACTTGTTTTTTCCTTTAGATAAGCTATAGTCATTTATAATACACTTTAGTTATAATATGTATTATAGATACAGAATGTAGCTAGTCACATGCGAGTAATCTGATTGGTTCGTTACATGAATCTATTCAAGTAGGATGATTCACAACACACATACGCACACATGTGTGTACTCGACATACTCGCACGTGTGTCCCTGACTGGTAAACATAGTGTTAGTACTTATGTAGGAACATGTACGGATGCTCTGCTATTGGATGATCCCATTATCCTAGTTGTTTAGTCTGATTCACCTAATTGGGCATGTCAATGGGTTTAAAGGGGTCCTGGCATACCAGCTTCTCTCTTGTGTATTACCACTTATAGTAGCTTTTTAATTGCCTTAGGGATTAATTGTGTATCTACATAAACAGTTGTATGCATGCAGGACAATTTCTGTGAAATGCAGTTCACTAATTAAATTATGACTACACCTTCACACCTCCCAAGTACAACTCACATTTCACAGAAATTGTCCAACACCAACTAACATTCCCAGGGGCTGTGCCCCACCACACAATGATCTCATGTTCTGTATCATCTGTTTATACAAAGTTCCTTGTTCAGTCACCCTCATTCAGTTCAGTAACCACTAGAAGGCTCCACAAGCCGAAATATTATGGTTTTATTCTACTGAAATAAATTCTCTGAAACTTGCTACACCTGGCTAGCTATCAGGGTAGATAGTTCTACTAAATAGTCTAGCTGCCTGTAATATCAGATGACTTCTAATCATTAACATTAAAGTATTAAACCACAATACATTATAATAAACAATTTATATTGAGCTCTTTTACATAATTAACTGTTAATCAAAATTTCACACTTTAAAAAATTTGTTTTAATTAAACAATTTTTTTGGCACCCCTTCTGATACTGTTATATATGCCAAACCGAACCTGCATACCAAGTTTCATGCTTTGGTCCACTCTGTCACAATAATTTTTCTTATCTGCTGGACTAACAGCAGACACAGTGTTGCCACTATCACTGTGCATTCTTCATACACGTGTGTGTGTGTGTGTGTGTGTGTGTGTGTAGTAATACGTATGTACAATCCTATGTGAGTGAACTTCTAATGGTTGGTATCTTCCTGTCTTCCCTCAAAGTTTTGGTTTTTGTCGTTGTCGTGGTAACCTGGCTAGAGCATCAACTGAATCTGAGTAACGCAGTACTACAGTTTTGTTTGATATGTTACGGATATCATACCATTACTGTCGCACTGGCTACCCCTTACCTGCTTGGAATTATATCTCTAGTATTATATTATGCATACAGTATGTAGTCGTTTAAGTAGTTTTAATGAATTTGCACGCGCACACACACACACACACACACACATTGCATCCTGGCCCCACCAGTAAAAGCTATTGTTTGTATAAAGAACATATGGTCCCTTGGGAATGTTTTCTGTTCCTCTTGTTGTTTTTTACAAGGTGAAGGAAGTCTTACGTGCATTAACGTTAGTTATGAATGTGTACTTGAGGAGTGCTGATACACCTGAACTTTGAACTTTAGTTTCTTCTAAGGTTCACATGGGTCTTTGCCATGGCGTTACTGTGTTTTGTTATGGAGACATGACTGAAGGTCAATCTACTTAATACAGTAGGATCCGTAGGACTTCAATTATCCGAACACATTATGACTGAGAGGTGTTCGGATAACTGAAATATTCAGATAACTCAACACAATAGAAAAAAGCACTAATGAAGGGGTGTGGTCAAGCAATTCTTTGTGTGTGCATGTGCTATTATTAGATTGTGGGTGTTCAGTTAATTGAAGTGTTCGGATAACTGAAGTTCTACTGCACTGGATTTCTAATAGCTTTATTGTTATTGTTATTATTATTATTGTTATTGTTATTATTATTTGATGAGATGTGCATTGTATAAGTCAATTGGCTGGAACTCACATACTCATCCTCTGAACTTATAATGCACAACAGAACAGCTGCATTTACTCACCCAACTGAGTGGGACTGTTCTCATACAGCTGAATTGTATTGTAAGGTATCAGGTGTGTGTGTGTGTGTGTGTGTGTGTGTGTATGTGGATGGGCTCCAGAAATAACCTGAGTGTATTAGTCTATTTCCAGGATTCTCTAGGGGCAGGCATGATTTCAGGCTTCAGGGTACCTGTTCAAACTCCTACTTGGAAAAGGGTGGTCTAAACTGGCTGATTACACCTTACCATACTTCAGCATAATTATTGTCTTCTTCAATGCTAGGTCCTTATTAATATACAGATATTGCCTGAGGAAGCACATAAAACATTTTCTACCTTCAGTTGTTGTTGTTGTTGTTGTTGTTGTTGTGTGTTGTTGTTGTTGTTGTTTTGTGTGTGGTGTTGCTGTTGTCATGATTTGATATATAATTGTACTATATAGCCCTCCCGATCTTCCTTTACCTAATGGACAACGTAGTAGTGCTATCAGAGACGGGAGCTCTACAACTCGCCTCCCTCTCCCGCCACGCCCTCTACCATGCAGTGATGGTGCTCCTCCCCAATCAATCCATGACGGCTGTTCTCCCTCAGTCCGGCTCCCGCAAAGTAGAAGACTTCTGCAGCGAGCTACCCAAGTGCATCTCGTCCAAAGTCCGTAAGAAGCAAGCCAATCTGGTGAGCACGTCGGATGGGAATCCGCTCATCAAGTCGCTGGAGATCCACAAGTTCCTGGAGCATGTGATCACCGTGGAGAACTTCACGGAGTCCCTCGAGGCTCAACTTCTGGAGATGTCGGGCGGAGATATAGATTCGGAGAAGATGCACGAGATCTGCTGGAGTGTGTACCAGTCTGAGAAGAGCCAAGAGATCTCTATCCGACATTGGTTCTCTCCCACCTGCACGTATCGTATGTGGCTGGTGTTCTGCTGCGTCCAGGAGCAGTACTTGTGCGACACTCTCTCCGACATCACCACTAACGAGGTCATTAAGAGGCTGGGCGAACTCTGCGGATACACCTGGAACGAAGCTTACAGGTAAAGGGTGCCTGTTGGATTTAATAAAATATAATTCGTTTTATGTTGAACCAATGTATTGTTTAGTATATTGAGTATTTGACATATTGCTCGAGTGTGAAACTGTTTTTAATTCATTAGTTGGAATATGTTTGCACATGTAATGCAGATATTCCGAGACATCCCAAGTTACTTTCCCTCAGTATCTTCGAGCAGTTGCCAACTACTTCACTCAACTGAAACTAGAGATGTCTCTGACATGCGAGGTGAGAAATGCATTCCTATAAGGGGAAATGTACGGTATATTGTGGTACAGGGACGTCAATTGTATAAGTTAACGTCCTGGGATGGTGGCAGTACATTCTTGAGTCTCAGTTGATTCATAATCAATTGCATGGGCACTAATAAGGGAATAGTGCAGCAGGAAAAAAAATCCCTCTGAACACATACGATGCATACATACACACATACATACATACATACATACGTACATACACACATAACATAGCTGTCTATCATGAATATGATTATGGGAATTGTTTTCAATCACTTTGTTATCCAATCTATTAGTAGCACGCTCTGTAGATGTTATGACAGTCGTATACAACTAGTTTATTCAAAGATTGATAGTCTCTGTGTAACATTCCAGAGATGCTGTAGAACAAAACAACAATGGCATATAAAGAGCCAGTATGTGTAGGTGCTAATTGTGATCAGTGTCTTGGAAGTTTAAATCAACTCATGAAACTTTGTAGGTAGATAACGTATGTACATTTGTGTAAGTGCTGACACGTCTTGTGTGTAGAGTTTTGAGTCTTCAACTCGTTAGAGAACATTCATCATTCAAAATAATTTAAGAACATTTTTTAAAATAGTGAAATTAAACTTCAATGGACGAGCCAAATATCTCCATTGTTGCTTTTTGTTTGTTTATTCTTGATTGTGTGTGATGTCATTTTTCCCAACAACATGATGCAAGTGTTTAATTACGCATTTACAATGTTGTGTGTGTGTGTGTGTGTGTGTGTGTGGGTGGGTGTGTGTGTGTGTGTGTAGGTGATAGGTGATATGGTGGATGAAATAGTTCACGGAGTTCTCAAGAAAGGATTCCTGACAAAGAAAGGCCACAAGAGAAAGAACTGGAAGAGAAGATGGTTTGTCCTCCAGAGAACTATCATAAGATACTTTGAGAACAGAGACAGCAGCAATCTCAAAGTAAGTGAATACTAACACACATATGTATATACATAAGTGCTTATATATATATTTGTTTTTATTTACCGTAGTCCGCTGTTTATTGTTTTTAGAATAACCTAGTCCAGAATTTCCTTAGGTATCATGAGATATTTAAAATTGTGCTTGATTTCGTGAGATGCTATTATTAGTAACACTTTCCAGTGTCCATGTTTTCTTGTGATATTATATTAGTAACACTTTCATTTTCCTGAAATTCTTGAGTTTTTTTTTGCGATCCTATTGTTAGTAACACTTCCAGTGTCCTTGATTTCTTAGATACTATTATTAGTAACATTTCCAGTTAAGATACTATTATTAGTAACATTTCCGTTTAAGATACTATTATTAGTAACATTTTTATTTGTGCAGGGTTTCCTGATGTTGAACAGCAATACAGATGTAAAGAGTATACCAGACAAAGGCAAGAGGAAGTGTTTATTTGAAGTTACCTGCGGCCACACGGGAACTCCATTCGAGATATTTGCCGACGACCAGAAGATGAAACACGAATGGATGCTGGCTATCAGGAAGGTAAGCTGCATTTTAACTGCCTTCTCAGTCATCTGCCATTACATTTGTAGTAGATTAAACTCAGCTCAATACAGTAAGCAGAGGTCAGGTGCAGTCACTTAAATTGGTGTGGCAACATGTTTATGTTGTTATTGTTGTTGTTGTTGAATGACTGAAATATGACATCAACAATCTGTTCGACCTTAAAAAAATTTAAAAATAACTTCTGGATGGTGATTTTTGAAAGTGAAAGAGTGTCTATCTTGTATATTTCTAATTGCTTGACCCAACCTATTGTAGCATTCATTTGATACAACTGTAGACATGTGTACATTTAGCACATACATAGCTACTGTAGTTCTTGTATTATGACAGACAGAGGAAATCTAAACTGCTTAGGTCCTTCAAAGAGGGACACTATTAACTTAGTGTCCCCGCCTTGAGGGCAGGGACACTTAGTATCCCTCGAATTGCGCTTAGTGTCCCGTTGTTAGGAGCAGTCGCTACGTTCTAAATAAGTTAGGCACTGCACAGCCGTCGTGAACTACCGTTGTTAGGGTCATTCATGCCTTTTTTAAGTAACACCTTTGCTGCGCTAGGGGACACTACAGCCTAGGGCCTTCGGGACCCTAAAAACGGTAGTTCCCTCTGAGGCAGCACCTAACTATTACGTGGATGAATGTGGTGGATGAATAGTTTATTTCCCCCTCAGGCCATCGCTCTTGCCAAGGTCCTCGACGGCAGTTCCAAGCAAGACGACTTCACGGAACACTTGTCTGGCTTCTATTTGCTGAAGTACGGCACCTCTCAGCCGGCACTCGCCCGGCAGGACTCCACTGTCCGCAACATGAAGTACTATGCCACCTTCAAGGACCAGAGGAAGAGATTGTCAGGCAAGAAGAAGACGGGAGAACAGGGTGAGTCATCTGTCTGATGTTGGTGCATTATTATTGAAGAATGAATTATGTATTTAACTTGAGGATTCATAATACACAGAGTGGTACTACATAGGTTAATGAACAGGAACTTTTTGTGTCTTATATACACCATTTGACTAGGATTTGCACTGGTACTTGTATGTATGACGTTATATAATTCACTGAAAGGTTGTTTGTTTTTTAATTAAGTTATGAATTGTGTTCCCTTTTTGCCAGAATACTGAAACTGTATATGGTATTTATCGGTCATGACTGTTCAGTAACACTGCCTATTGTATCACAGTACCACAGAACAATCCTTTGGGGTGTCCCACCATTTTATTAAATTGATGTGAGAAAATCCTTGCTTTTTTGGCTAGTCAAGCTAGAACTGTTGTTTGTAGTCACATGACTGGCACACCCAGCAATGGCAGGACTTCACTCCCTCTCTAGTCCTCAGTGAGCTTCCTCCCTCATTCTGTTACTAATGCATGTTGATATGTAGCTTTTATGGGTTAATTTGGTGGTATGACTACTGGACATGCCCATGTAAGTGGGTGTGGTATGACTACAGGACACGCCCATGTAAGTGGGTGTGGTATGACTACAGGACACGCCCATGTAAGTGGTGTAGACTCTCAGAAATACCCATGGACAATTCATGAAAATAATGTTTGGTTAGTCTGGCTCACAATCAACTTAGGTGATGTTCTTTAATGATTTCCAATTGAAAGATGATTTATTACTTTATAATTTCAGCCATATCAGACCCGTCGTTGTCCGACAGCGGTGAATACAGCAGCTCCTCGGCAACGACCTCCCAGGAAGAATACCTCCCCATGAACCCCTTACAGCCTAACAGTATCGCATACTCTGACGAGAGTTCAGACGATGAGAACTATACCAGGATGACTCCCATCAAGGAAGCTCTGGACTCCTCCCACAGTAGATCACTAGAGCTGCTCTCAACTCCTGACTTCACCACTGAAACTAATGTAAGCTGAGATTTAAATAAAGCATATCTAAACAGTATTCCAGACTATGAAACTTGGGGGGGGGGGGGGGGGGGGCAAGTATGGCATTCCTCCTCCCACCTAGAAATACCTTGCTCCTAGAAAACCCTTTGCCCACTCTAGATAAGCCTTTGTCCCCACCCACTCGCCTGCCCATCAAAAATACTTTAATATACTAACATTTAACTGTTGATTTTTGTTGTTGTTTGTTTGTTTTGTTTTGTACTCAGTACTGCAAGGTTCTTTTAATATGTCTGTATTTATTCTTCATGTTCCTCCTGAATCAAGAAGGTTATTTCTGCTCCTCTTAACTTCATTTTCTGTATGTAGCCTTGCTTGCATGTCAACTATGAATGCAGCAAACTAAATTCTCTTTACTTCTACTAAGCCAGAGATTACTACGCCAGAGATTACTAATAACTCATGTTTTACTAATCCAGAGATTACTAATGACTCATGTTTTACTAATCCAGAGATTACTAATGACTCATGTTTAAGATGCTCTTAGAGTGTCTGATAAGTTAATGTGTGAAATAGCTATTGTTTCTATTTGGCTACATTGTTCAATATAGGACTCCACCAAACAGAACACTCACGACGATTCCACTGACTCTAACGATGACGTGTACGACGAAGCCATGCCCTTAGAACTCCCAAGATACACTCCCAATTCGAGAGCCTTGGACAAGGAACTGGGAGGCTACATCTATGCACATCAAGTCAACGACAGACGGACATCCTGCTCAACTGTCAACAACAACAACAAGGATGTCAAGATTCAACGTAAGTTTGAGAACAGGACAGGTGTGAACTAATTAGAGCTGGATGTTGACTATTAGTAAAATCACTTTCTTACCTCATTTTTATTTTTTATTTTTTATTTTTTTTATTATTATTATTATTTTTTTTACCCCAGACAGGGAGGGAAATGAGCTAGTATCATGCATCAAGTTTGTTACATAAGTAGTTTTCTCTTTTCTGGTGGTATAACAAAAGAGAGCTTCAACGTACGTACATACATACAGTGTATTGTAGACCAACATTAGAATAATAGTGATAGCAGATGTGAAACATCTGGGTAGGTGAAGGTATTGTGCACTAAGTATTTCAGAGTAAAATAATTTCTCTGATTTTCATAATTCCTACCATTATAATTATCATCATGTTAGATTTAGACACTGAAGCTGGTAAAAAGCACTCCATGGATTCTGGAGAAGGTGTTGAGCAAGGGTCTAGTAGCTACCTCACTATCATCAGAGGAGAAGACTCACCCAGGGAAGACGGCACGAGAAGAGCTAAGACCATGGAACCACTAGTGTACAAAGCTCCTATCAAGCCACCGATCCCTACTCATAGTTCAAGGTCAGTGGGTCATGTGACATGCAGGACACCAAGGATATTAGTTTAAACTTTCTATATTTGTTTGATTGTTTTTGTTATTGGAATATTAAGTAAGTTACCATTTAATTTTTATTCCTTAGCATAACTCTTGGCAGTGGACGGGGTGAAGCTCCACCTCCTGTGCTACCACGACCCAGTAAGTAGGATACATGATTAGATGTATTGTAGCTACATACAGAATATATGACCCATTAGAACTCTTTTCCTGAATTAGTCTCAACTATTCCTGCAAGAGTTATGTAGCTGCTTGATACATGTAGATTGAAATTCCCTTCACTGGAATAATATTGTTGTATACTGATATGTATAATTATATATTAGGCTTTTACTAGCGTTGTGTGGCACAACACTGCTTCCCTTAAGTGTGCCTTTGAAAGGCGAATCTAATTAGACATCTGTATGCTGCCAAATATAGACGATGAAACTAACACATCACTAGTTTAGTATTATTATTTCACTGGATTGCTATTGTTGTTGTTGTTGTTGTTATTGTCATCATTATTGTTGTTATTGTTGTCATTTGTTGATTTATTAATTATTTAGAAGCAGCATCTCCTTCCACTGTGAGAAGCAAGCACATGAGTACATCCTCTGTGGACGCTAAAAGCCAGTACAGGGAACCTCCTCCATTACCTCCTCACTGACTCCTCCATATTCCCTTTCACTCCCAAACCTTAGAATTATTTATTAAACTTCATCTCCGCCCACACATGCAGTTGTGGTAATTGGGCACCCTTTCGTGTTTGTTGCTGTTGTCATCATTTGATTCTTGGTTTGTGTCACTTGTTTTCACAGTGTTGATCTTTTCGCACGTCTAATTTTCGATCTAATATTTGTAAAAACAATCTTGGTGGTGGAGATAGTAGTTGTAATAGCAATGACAGCGAAATGTCTCCCATGTTATTGGTATAATGCTTTGAACTTGAAAGGTTAAAATGCTAAGGGAATTAATCCATACACAAGTTAGACATTTGTAAATGATTCGTTAATGAGATAACAAACACAACTCAGTCATCACCTTTCTGTTAGCTATCTCCTTATGATATTTTAATTTACTTTATTTTATTCATGTAGCTCTGTTAGAGTTTATCTTCAACCTCCACTTTAATCACATTCCCACAGCTTTCTGTTAGCTTACACAGAACAGTGCAAGCTAACAGAAAGCTGTATGCAGTGTTTTTAACTTCAATAAAAACTATCAAGTGCGCTTGTAAAAGTGGCATAGCAGTGCCCCCCTTTAACGTAGGATTATGAAGTCAATCGTCGCTAGCCCTGCGTTTAGAGCGCTCTCGCGCTAAACCAATCCCTAATGCACGCGCTATGAAAATAATTGAAGACGCTAGCTTCACTTTGTGATAAAACGCTTGTATCTAACGTCATCGCCGTTATTTCTGGATTAAGCTTTTGTGAAGAATAAGAGATAGTGATTAATTGCTGACTGTACGAAAGTTAGCGCTTTAAAATGGATGTAGAAAGCCACGCCTCAACGAAGCGACCACTAAACAAGTACATCAGGAGGTCTTACAAATCTGTTCCATGTCCTCAAGCCCTTGGATATACCACTGGAAAAACCTTAGGATCAGGAAAATATGCTAAAGTCAAAGCTGCTTGGTCTCCATTTGAACGGGAAATGGTTAGTAATAACTAATTTTACTAAATTAGAATAGTACTAAATCTTAATATTTTAATAATAACAATAATTATAATAATAATAATAATAATAAGAAGAAGAAGAATAAGAATATTATTATTATTATTATTATTATAATTATTGTTATTATTATTATTATTATATTTATTATTATTATTATTAATATTATTATTATTATTATTATTATTATTATTAATAATTATAATTACTATTATTAATAATTATTATTATTATTGTTTTCTGTTATGATTATTGCCTATAGATTGCAATCAAGATAGTAAACAAGGCTAAGGTGGATAAGGAAGAACTGGCCAAGTTTTTGCCAAGAGAGATTGCTATTCTCCAAAAAGTCTCCCACCCCCACATCGTTAAGATGTTTCAAATTGTAGAGACTGAACGCCAATGCTTCTTTATGACAGAAATTGCTGAAAATGGCAATGTTCTGGATTATCTGAACTTCAGATGTATTCTAACTGAAGGAGAGGCTCATCATATCTTCAGCCAAATGTGTGAAGCACTATCCTATTGCCATTCCTTAGGAATAGCACACAGGGATATTAAGCTAGAAAATGTCTTCTTTGACAAGAACATGGACGTAAAAGTAGGAGGTAAGTTGATTTTTGTTATAAAAATATAATGTTATATTTTTTCTTAATATTTAGATTTTGGATTTGCCTTGGAATGCAAGAACAAGCTGTGCTGTACTCCAGTAGGATCCTTTACCTACAAGGTACCTGAAATCATGCTGTCTTTAGTAGACGAGTTTGATCCATTCAAAGCGGATTCATGGAGCATGTAAGTGTCAATTTATAAATAACAAAACTATGTTTATTTGCTATAAATTAATTACAGGGGTGTTTGCCTGTATGCATTGGTGAATGAGTGGTATCCATTTGGAGGAGACTATGAATGCTACAATAATAGTCTAGCAGATTACCAAAACCTTCAATTAGGATACCACCACACAGAAGGTAAACAGATGCATAATACTATGGGATATTATATTTATTGTTCATTGGCATTTTAGAATTCCACAGTTTGGCGAGTTCTCTCCTGACTATCAACGTGACTACACGACCTCTAATATCAGAGGTTCGTTTCCACTCGTGGATGACAGACTGCCCTAGCATCCGACCATCGTGGTATGACACGAGTGATAAATATACCATACAATCATGTCTTCCCTCATACTTGCACAATGTAAAGCTGAGACACTTGTGCACTTCTCAGTCTTCATCGTGCAACAATGCTGTGGCTCCTTATGCTCAACCATCAATGGAGGATGTCAAAGACTCTGACCTTTCATGTGGAGCTGATGCTGGAATTTCTACAGTACTTGATGATATTGCCGAGCCTGGAGAATTCACATGTGACCAAGTGAAGGAGGCAACATGTGCTGCTGCTCGCATGGAAGCAGAAGCAGCTGGAATTGTAGGTACAGTTTCATTTGCAGCTGAAAAAGCTACTAATGATAGTGAAATCAAAAATGTCGAAAATACCAATCTTGAATCTGCAAGTAATCATATACCATCTGATTTGATTTCATCAAAAGTGAAGGATTCTGTGGCAATTGAATCTACTACTGATTGTGATGAATACGATAGAGTCTTCCGTATGGGAACAGCCTCAGCAGAGTCAAACAATGTACCACTCTCACCCCATGCTGATGATACCATGAAATCCAGGATTATTCCCATAGAGAACACAATTGCTGCTGCCTCTGCCTCTACTGAGTGCAGCATTGAAGCCGTTACCGAAGGAACCACTTTACCAGATAGTGTGAACTCTCAGCACCATGTGACCTCTAGTCAAGGTCCACACAAAACCCGTCACTTCAAGGCGAGGATCAGATCTGCTGGTCGCAGATTACTTTCCTTCATTCGAAGGATTAGAAGGCAACATGCCCATCAATAAACAATTGTTAGATTGCATAGCTATAAACTATAATAGATAATATGACATCAAAAGTTTCATGAGCAATGCAACATGATATCATTGAGGATATTATTATATGCAACTAACACATATTTGAAAAATATTAAAATTATAAGCTTCCTATTTCTCAAAAATGGCTTCAAACGAAAAAGATCTATTGGTATGAGGAACTTGTTGAGTTTGTAGTGAATTTCACTGATGCCCTGCACTATGTTCACTTTATGTTTCCATTTACATTCCCATTCATACATTTCTTCTCACTCAGACACATAGCTAACCAGCAAGTTGCATTGATTCAGTCAGTTGGTATTATTTTCTTGTACCAAACTACAAATCTAAATATTTCATGGTGGGCTTAATCTACATTTGTGACCTCAATGTTCCTCTCAATATTTCTGCCTTTTTCATCACTGATGTGTTTCCTATTTGCCAGACTTCTATACAAATGACAAATGAACCTTCTACAGTTGCAACTGTAAGCATCAAATTTCTACCATTCTGGCCAGTACACCCAGAATTTTGGTTTACTCCAGTTGAAGCCCAGCTCACCATGAGGGCACACAAACCTATCAGCAGTGAATAACTGGGCAACCGCACTCCGACTCTACTCCTCTGATGAATGCACCAGGTTTTGAGTGATCGTTTTTTTCTCCACTGCTGAAGCCTCATCTTTTCTCCGTGAGATGTTTTGCAGCGTCTCCCAACCAATGTCAGGGTGGTTCTTGCATCCGTAGACACCTTAATGAACCTTAATAAGCTTGCAGACATGACTGACTTTGTCTTTAGACTATCGGTCACAGGTATGTCCAGCTCAGGCTCCGAACTATGTGCTGGTGCAACTCTGTAAGAATGTAGCACACCTATCAGCTCTAGTTAAGTCTCTATATAGTTTCACATAAACTTAATTATGTCATTTGGAATTAGCTGCAGGCACTGCTGTGATTCATGAGTGTCTTCTTGACATAGGGCACACCTGTTTGTATTTATCCTCACTGGTGTATTCTCTCTAAAACCTGCCAAAGCATAACATAAACCATGAAAATAACGTTCAATAAAACAAAACAAAAAATGTGTTTTTAATTTGAAGCATAAAATTACATTAAACACAACAATATTTAATTATTCCCAGATATATGGATTTGTATGCTAGTTAATGAGGTGGCATATTTTCCAATTAAAACATTAAGATGGCTCCACTTTCAGAAGTATTTATGACCCCCAATATTTAACTATACCTAATTAACATTTGAAAATCAAACTGGAACTATTGTTATATTGCAGTGCACATATCCACTTGATTATTGCTTCAGGACGGATGAATAATTATGATGGTTGTTCATTTTTATATACTGTCATTGCTGTCATCTATAAGTTGAACGTTCTAAGTGATCTTTGAAGATTCATATTAATAAATAATACTTGTGAATTATTATTAAGAGTTATATAGTTTAGTTTTTACACATAACATATGCATAATCAAGTCTTTAGCTCCTATCATTGCCATGTGTGTAGTGTGTGGTCCAAAGAGGCTGATTGATGACCCCACAGGATAGTATATAGCAGTACACATGCAGAACGCTGTACTTCTTTGTGTGTTTGAATTTGACTGCATCAATTGCAGACAGTACTCATTTTCTTTCTCTATTTAGCTATAACCCTCCGTTTTCCTTTTTGTTAGGTGACAAATCTCTTGTCCTGAAAAATGTCACAGGCTACACCTTTTTCTACACGAACTCTACGCTTAACAATAATTCACAGTGAATTATTCATAGATATTTTTTTACCCTTATCATGCTATCGACCTGTCATGCAAACTTCGGTCCCCCCCAAAAGTGGTCCGGCTGGACAATCTGTGTGTACACCGACAATCCGGTGTCATATAAAATTGGTCACCCCCAAATTTAGTCACCCCGGGTGACTAATACCACGGAACATTGGTCACCCCATTACTGATTTCCCGGTAAAATGGTCATCCCAGGTGACTGATCTAAACGAAAAAAATACTCACCCCTCCGGGAAGTTGGTAACCCCAATGTGTTAGAGCAGTGGAAAATGGATATCACATGTGTGGTGTGATAAAACCTCATCAGATAACAGACATTACCTCATTGGGTTTGTGTGATTTACTTATATAAGACTGAGACTTGTTGAGTTTTATAGTCAGTTGTGTTGAGTTATGTCAGTCATTGAATTGTCCTAGTTATAGTTAATAGTAAATATATTAATACTGTCAAGTAATAGGTAGCTAGATAGGGCTTAGGCCAATCTAGTACAAAACTGTTACAACATGAGATGCTAAAAAATAACAAAGCCTGTTATCTTAGCTAGATGGATTTCTAAACTAGATTGCATTCAATTATATTTTTATACTATCAATTATTTTAACTTTTCTTATTAAGCACAAGACACTTACCCTGTCATCTAGCTAGATGGATAATAAATTATATCAAGATGAACAAGACCCTAGACAAGTCAGATGCTCCCAGAGTGGGGCTAGCTAAGGAATTCAAGGTAAAAATAAAATGGATTTCTAAACTAGATTTCATTTCATTTTATATTTATACTATCAATATTTTAACTTTTCTTAAGCACAAGATTTAATGTCTGGTCTACTCTGAAAACAGAGCAATTTCTTGAATACCTTGGTACTCTAATTAGATAATTGTTTTCCCTTTGGGAAAGCTGTAAGCTTCTCTCTTTCAAAGCAACGAATCAAATGTGACCTCATTCTGTTTTCGTTAAAAGTAATGGCCTTAACGTCATCTCCTTTTACTGCATGATATGCAGCAGCAATGCTAAATAATCCACAATTGTTCGAGCCTGGTGTTTGTTGTTGTGTTGGAATGACTGTCACTAACAAGTTATGTTGTGATATGGATCTCTGCACTTGCTGCTAAATTTCCACTGAAACTGCTGTCAAAAAGAAAAATCTCATCGTTTAACCGGGCAGTTGCAATCCAGTGTTGGTACTCTTCAACATAGAATATCTGTAATGCTAAAACAACAAAGTATTCTTTAATAGTTTATCACATAGCTACCTGCACTGGTAATTGAACGAAAGGACCTTAACTGGATAAGAAGTGTACTACAGCATCCTTTGAGGTGTGGAAATTGCCTATGTAGTAGTTTATGAGCTGCATAAATATGACGATCAGTAAGCATGCCAGATTTGACTGCAATTTCATTTCTGTCTACCTGAGTCAAAGCCAAGCTCAGTACCCAATCAATACTTTCCTGCATACATAATAATAATCAGTAATGCAACCCCGCCAATTTTTTGTTTATTACCTTCTCAACCGTTTGTGCTCGTTGATCAGTGTGGCATGGTCTCTTAGCTGGTGGAGGGGACAGGGTTGGAGGGGGCGGGGTATCTTGAAATTTTGAGGAAGATATATTGACCAGAATATCCTGACATGAAAGAAAACATAATTTAACCAACAATAATAATTCCATCTGCTCTCTTTCTCATGATTGTCAAGTGGTTGAATCGTGGAAGCTCACCAGAATAAATCTTGTCAGCCTAAAAATCGTAATTATTCCTTACAACAATAAAACTTACAATCTGCAGTTTACGCTCTTTGTATTTCTTGAGCCTAGAAATATTGGCGTTCTTCTTAAGAACTTTTCCAGCTTTAGTGGTAAGCTCGTACAACCCCTTGCCTAGGTCTCTTGAGATTATATATGGACCCATCCACACAGGTTCCAATTTTCCACCTTTGCGTTGCTTCTGTAGAGTATTCTCTAGCAATACAAGTGTTCCTACTGGAAGAATTTTAGCCTCATGCTTGCGATCGTACGTTTCTTTCTGCTTCTTTTGTGCAGCAAGAATGTTCATCTCAGCTTTCTTATCAAGCTTGATATCCCAATCATCGTGACTTTCACAAGTAATCTTTGCCAAGCTCCTTGTGAGAGTTTGATTAAAATGCTCAGTGAGGCCATTTGTCTATAAACCATAAATGATACAATGTTTTCTAGTATGTTAATAATATCAAAATTCTCTTAGCTTGTTTATCACTAGAATTAAGGGGGAAAAGCATCAGGAAATGTTATATAAATATTTATGATACCTGAGACCTGAGACAAATAAGTGATAGGTACATGCTTAGTAGTTATAATAACACTAGATATAGAGCATCCAGAAATGTAGTAAATATTCATAACAAAGTAAAGGCAAGAAAAAATTCTGTAATGTAGATGTTAGCTATTAGTCTGTTTTCATATTATACTAGCTGTAAGTTATCTAACCTGTGGGTGAGCATTTTCAGGAGCAGCTAGCAGCTGATCAGTGAATCCACTGTCAACAGTTTGCTCAGTAGTGTCCAGTTCAGTTTCGAAATTAGGACAAATTTCATTATGTATCGGCAGCCTCATTTCTTTCTGGAAAAGCATGAAGTAGGGTGAGAACTTTGTTTATGCCTGTCTAGATGCTCTGTAACCCATCAGAACTGTGCGCAGTTTTATCAGGAAGGGCAGCAGCTTCAGCCCACTTGCTGAAATAATCAGTTAGTGTGACAATATACTGATTTCCTCTTGGAGTCTTTGGCATAGGACCAATTAGATCCATCCCCACCTGAGCCCATAGCTTGGTTGGAACAGGAATGGAACGCAGAGAACCTGATGCTTTCTGAAGTTTGTGATTGTTTCGCTCATGGCATTGCAACTTTCATATATTCTGTAAGTTTTTATGACTAGATGTTTGATTCAGAACACAGATGCTACAAATTATTTATTAATTTTTATTCTGCATAAGGTAATGTGTCGAATGGGCTGTCCAGAGACTTTGATCACACCAGGGACGTGAATTCATCAACGAATAATCTGCTGAGTTGTATCAGATTACTAATGAGCACAGGATTACCAGTGCCTACGGCAGGTATCACAAGATGCAACCTGTAAAGGTGAAGTGTTATAAAAGATGGCCATAATACATCCACAACGGTTGGCACTGCCTTGCTTACATAAAGTTTAACATCATTAGTCAGCCCAGGCCAGTAGTATTGTGAAGAAACCATATCTACAGTACGTTTAATACCTGGATGACTTGCATTATGCGCACAGACTCCAAAATTCTCTGTTTCTTGATGTTATCTTCAACAACCAGTCTCCCTAAGATAACAAAAACTATTCTGCCTTATTGCTCATATATTACTGCCCTAGGCAGTGCATTACCTGTACTGGGAGTTTTACTTGTGTAGTACAAATCTGCTTCCTTTATGAAAAAATACTTAGCTCTTTTCCTTAAAGAACCTTTATCAGACTTGGAAAACCCTTCTGGATATGTACCATCTTTGATATAACTATATAATTATAGTGTTGTAACTAAATCTTCCAAGACTCTCCTCTTCTTCCATTCTTGTAAATACTCACCAGTTCTAACTATGTATATCACTCAAAAAAACCTTTTGGTGAACAAAATTTAACAGATGATTGACAACTGCAACAAAAAGAATTTAACAGAATACTCAGGCTGACAAGAACAAGATCACAAAAAACAAACTGGTACAAGAAAGGTGGGAATTTAGAAGGCTATTGAACAAAAATGTGTAAATATAGTCTATTCATATATGTATAGCTAGGTAACTATATACACGAATAGATTTAATTTTCACATTTTATGTCTCAATTCAAGCATCATTACGGAGCGCATAATTTAATGAGGGGTGTAAAATAAGTCACCCGGGGTGACCAATCTCACCTAGTCAAGTTGTCGCTCTTACTAAATTGTAGTTAACTTGAATGCAGTCAAGACAGGGGGGACTATCTATGATGGAGGGGGACCGTCTGTGCTAACACACACGGTCCCACTAGGACCACTCACACCTATACACGTACGGTCCGCGGGCGTCATAAAATTTTACTCACCCCGATTATTGGGAGTTGGTTTGTTGTAGAAAAAAACAAAGAAATTGCCATAGAAATGAATAATAGCTATTAAAAAATGAATACGGAGCAAAACAAATTAAATGAATGAACGGTGAACAAATTAATGAACAGGAGCAAAGTAAATTAATGAAACAAAACAAATGAATAAATAAACAATAACTAAAATAACTATATAAATAATAAATTGGCCTTAATTCAGCCAGATTAGCTTCTCAGGCAGAGTATTCAGTAGCCTAACCTCAGCCAGATTAGCTTCTCAGGCAGAGCATTCAGTAGCCTAACCTCAGCCAGATTAGCTTCTCAGGCAGAGCATTCAGTAGCCTAACCTCAGCCAGATTAGCTTCTCAGGCAGAGCATTCAGTAGCCTAACCTCAGCCAGATTAGCTTCTCAGGCAGAGCATTCAGTAGCCTAACCTTAGCTTTGACTAGGATATATGTGAAAGAAATGAATGACTGGAGACTTTTATTTTAAGCAAGGGAAAATTTAGTCACACAATCTAAAGATGCCCGCTCTCAGAACTTTATATATATATATATATATATATATTAAAGATTGCACAAGATGAATTATTTACAATATCACAAGCCTGATTAAAATAGTTTTAAAGAAATGTTTGATAAAACAAAGTGTTGTTAGCAATATTCTGAACATTGGACACTTCAAGAGTCACTGTGTAGCTCTTTCTTTCATATTTACAGTTTCTCTACAGTAGAGTGAATGTTTCTGATAGACTGTAAAATTCTGTCTACAAGATAACCTATTTTTCAAGCTGTTTTAGTTAATTAAAACTAAAACTATTTATACAATCTGTTGTTGTTACAAATTTCCAAAGTATAAATTAAAACTAAAACTAAAAATAAATTTTAGTTAGCTCTTTCTTCCAGAAACTTAACTAAAGCTATAATTGGTACGACTCTATATTGTAAATATTTTAATTAATAAATAGTTTCTCTCATTTGTGATAAATAACACAATTTTTTTTACAAGTCAAAATGATAAAGTTAGTTTTTACAAAAACAGCAAAACCATGTTATTGATGAATTATTTAAAGCTTCAGCAGGCACAGAATCACAATCCAAGTGAAACCATTGGCTGCAATTGGTGCATTCAATCATTCCAATATTTTCCAGCTCTGGCATTCTGCAATAACAATGAATCTCAAAATCATCTTTAGCCTTAAGCTGTTGACCTTTGCTGGCCCCCTCAGTTTCTGTGGGAAAGGTGTAAATTTTCCAGACATCAGACTTTTGTAAAGGTGTCTTCTCATCATCTCAGTATCATAGATGCATAAAGTTGGATCATCTCCAAACACAAGTGAGGTTAAATATGCTATTGCAAAGACACCACAATCATAACCACCACTCTACGGAGAAATATAGATTATATTATACCATGGAGCAAACTATAATTCTATTTACACATTTACCTGCATTTGTACATCCATAAAACAAACCTCAATTGCACTTTCTTGTGACCACATAATATTAGCTATTTGTGCCTTTGCCATGGTTGGTAAACAATTATACACACTGTCATACACCTGAATGCAACTTTTCTTTTCTATGCCAATAGTAGAAAGAGTGATCCAATGGTTCTCAGTAGTATGAATAACTTGAACAAATTCATTACTTTCGTATTTAAAAGTCATACACAATCCTAGTTCAACATCTTGGAGACCAGAAACAGAAGAAAATTGTATTTTCAACAGTTTTTGGGCAGCATTAATGAGTGAATCATTTAACATTCCAGTAGGACTTAAACTTACATCTCTGTCTGAGACAGCAGCAATCCAGTGCTTTGGGGGCACATACTTCTGCTTTGGTTTGTATGATTCAACAAGAATAATATCCTTCCTGAGAGAATGAACAACATTATGGCTAAATAATACATACTTAAACCCAAATTTAAACTTACTTTGACTTGCATTGTTTTTGGCTGTTCAACCATCAAATTTTGGGCAAGTTCATTCTTTCGGCACAAAAAATCTTTATTTACCAATGAACTGTATATTTTAATAAATCATATACTATTGTTATTCCACATGAATTGTGACATTACTATACCGGGTTTTTATATTGAGCACAGTGTCATCTTCAGATTGACTTCTCTGTCTTGAAAAAAGATTTTTCGAGGAAAAAAAGAAAAGGTGGAAAGCTGGATACGAAATGGTTGTGTCCATTTGCAATTGTGGGTTCACTTGGTCGTGGACTTTACAGACTACAGAACTTATTGTTGCTGCTTTGCCTGGAAGAGATGGAGATGACTGAGTTTGATCCGTATTTTGAGTCTCCGGAATTTCTTTATGCTAAAATTTAACAGTAATTTTTTTGCATCTGTCAATAATATTGCCCAATATTATATCACTGCAATTCTTATATTGTAGGGCTTCATATGAACTGCATTTACACGAGGAATAATTTCATTGCTATCAATTTTTTGAAGTCTGTAAAGTCCACGACCAAGTCAACCCACAATTGTAAATGGACCCAACCATTTCGTATCCAGCTTTCCACCTTTTCTTTTTTTCCTCGAAAAATCTTTTTTCAATACTATTGCACCTATTTTATATGTTTCAGTACAGGAATGCTTTTTATTATAAGTCTCTTTTTGCTTTAGCTTAGCCTTAATGATGTTAGCCTTTGCTTGATCTAGTACCATCTGCTCTTCTCTCCAACCTCTTATTACTTCCTCATCTATTTTCATTAATACATTTGAATAAAATAATTGCAACATCCCAAATCCCCCTCATTTACCTTGTGACTGATCAATGTGTTCACATAGAATATCACTTGCTTCACCCCCAAACTTCAAGTCAATTGGTAGAACAGCCTTCCTACCAAACATGAGCTCATATGGAGTAAAATGAGAAGATTCGTACACAGCAGTATTATAAGCATATACACATGTGTCTAGAAAGTCTTCCCATGATGATTTTTTTTTTCCAATAAATTTGGTCAGCATAATCTGAATTGTTTGGTTGAACCGTTCATCTAGTCCATTAGCCTAACATGCCACAGATACAATATTATTGTAATGTTTGCTTTCATGATTATGTCATGTGAAAGCAAGTCAATTGACCAAAATTAACATTATTTGAATTGATCGTGAATGTTGTTGTACATAATGCTATAAAATATCATACTCTAAACATGCTGATTATTTTAATGGCAATTTGAATTATTAAGAAACAATGTATTAACCTACCAATTCTTGAACGTCTTTTGTTATTCCTGCCCACATAAATCTTTCAGTTACTCTTGTTAAAGTTTTTCTAATTCCAAAGTGGCCAGAAGTGGGATGCTAATGGCACATTTCTAATATTCTTTTTCTTTCAGCTTTCTCAAGAATATAACGTAACTAAAAAATTTAGTGTAGATTTAATAGTAATTTGTGGCACACCTAATGTCAATTCAGTATTTCATTGAAACGATACCAAGTAGTTACCACTAATCCTTAAAAAAAAAAAAAAAAAAAAAAAAAAAAAGCTGGAGAGCTAGGTTAAAAAGCTGGAGAGCTAGGTTTTGAGTAACTGATTTTATGTACCTTTTTGCCACCTATTTGCAAGTAAAGCACATCTCCTCCTTCCACTCAAAGTTTACTGGCTTTTCTCCTGATGGTTCTTTTGTCATTTTTACTTGTATTGGGAGGGTATTCCCCAGTAGACAAGTACTAACTGGCTCGCTCAATAATTAAAAGCTCTGAATCTGTTTCTCCGTCCATTTCTCTCCTGCTCTTTCCACAGGTCTCTCTCCACAGCTCTCTCTCCACAAATCGCTCTCCCTGCCGGTTATGCTAACCACGTGGGGGACCGTCGGTGACGGGGTTGGACCGTATATTGACCATCTGCAAGTGCCGTTCAGTGTTCTGAGACAGATGCCTTTGGTACGCCGAATTTGTTGACAGTTTGGTGAGGGTACATCCAACCTCCCTGAATGGGCATTCCATAGCTCTAATGAGAAGACTACACAGACAGCAGCACACACTAATAAAATTTAGGAACTAACTGCCCCTAATTTGTGTTGGACTCCTCGACTATTCACTAACTAGCTAATATGGCAGTACCCCCTTAACAATCAGTATCAGTGAAGTTTAGCTAGTGTGGTAGCTCATAGTTAAAGTGCTCGTGCTAAACCTAGTGGTCGGTTCAATCCCGTGGGCAACCAATTTTTCTTTAGATTCTGTATAGTTGGAACATTATTGTGGAAGTGATAAAATACCTCTAATACTCCGATGATCGTCTTTTCCCACGCATTTGTTCCACTCCGTGCAGAGCGACGAATCCCTGCACTGCCCGCGCTAAAAATGCTAGAGACGCTAGCTTTACCCTGTGATGAACGCGTGTTTCCAACGGCTGTAGTTATTTCTGAAAGCTTTTTTGAAGAGTCAGAGATAGTTTTAACTGATTTATTGCTGATTGTTTTGTAAGTTGGCGCTTTACAATGGATGTGGAAAGCCACACCTCAAAAGTGAAAGGACCAAACAAGTACATCAGGAGGTCCTACAAATCTGTTCCATGTCCTCAAGCCCTTGGATATACCATGGGAAAAACCTTAGGATCAGGGAAATATGCTAAAGTCAAAGCTGCTTGGTCTCCCTATGAACGGGAAATGGTTAGTATTAACTAATTTACTTACATTTTATTATTATTATTATTATTATTATTATTATTATTATTATTATTATTATTATTATTATTATTATTATTATTATTGTTATTATTAATATTATTATTATTATTATTATTACCTTTAGATTGCAATCAAGATAGTAAACAAGGCTAAGGTGAATAAGGAAGAACTGGCCAAGTTTTTACCAAGAGAGATTGCTATTCTCCAAAAAGTCTCTCACTCCCACATCATTAAGATGTTTCAAATTGTAGAGACAGAATGCCAATGCTTCTTTATGACAGAAATTGCTGAAAATGGCAATGTTCTGGATTATCTGAACTTCAGATGTATTCTAACTGAAGGAGAGGCTCATTATATCTTCAGCCAAATGTGTGAAGCAGTATCCTATTGCCATTCCTTAGGAATAGCACACAGGGATATAAAGCTAGAAAATGTCTTCTTTGACAAGAACATGGATGTAAAAGTAGGAGGTAAGTTGATTTTTGTTATAAAAATATAATGTTATATTTTTTCTTAATATTTAGATTTTGGATTTGCCTTGGAATGCAAGAACAAGCTGTGCTGTACTCCAGTAGGATCCTTTACCTACAAGGCACCCGAAATCATGCTGTCTTTAGTAGACGAGTTTGATCCATTCAAAGCGGATTCATGGAGCATGTAAGTGTTAAATTATAAATAAATAAAACTATGTTTATTTGCTATAAATTAATTACAGGGGTGTTTGCCTGTATGCATTGGTGAATGAGTGGTATCCATTTGGAGGAGACTATGAATGCTACAATAATAGTCTAGTAGATTACCAAAACCTTCAATTAGGATACCACCTCACAGAAGGTAAACAGATGCATAATACTATGGGATATTATATTTATTGTTCTATTGGCATTTTAGAATTCCACAGCTTGGTGAGCTCTCTCCTAACTATCAACGTGACTACACGACCTCTAATATCAGATATTCGTTTCCACTCGTGGATGACAGACTGCCCTAGCATCCGACCATCGTGGTATGACACGAGTGATAAATATACCATACAAACATATCTTCCCTCATACTTGCACAATGTAAAGCTGAGACACTTGTGCACTTCTCAGTCTTCATCGTGCAACAATGTTGTGGCTCCTTATGCTCAATCATCAATGGAGGATGTCAAAGACTCTGACCTTTCATGTGGAACTGATGCTGAAATTTCTGCAGTACTCGATGATATTGCTGAGCCTGGAGAATTCACATGTGACCAAGTGAAGGAGGCAACATGTGCTGCTGCTTGCATGGAAGCAGAAGCAGCTGGAATCATACAAGTAGTTTCATTTGCCGTTGAAAGAGCTACTGATGTTAGCAACTTTAAATATGTGGAAAATGCCATCTTTGAAGGAACATCAATAAATGACACACCATCTGATTCCATTCCACCAAAAGTAGATACTTCTGTGGCAATTGAGTTTACTACAAATTGTGATGAATGTGATAAAGTTTTCCACATGGAAACAGCATCAATCGAGACTGACAATTCAACCAATCTTGCACCGCATGCTGATGACACTGTGGAATCCATGTCCCTTCCCAAGGAGCCCACAAGTGTTGCTGATATTACTTCTACTGCTGGCATTGAAACTGTTTCTGAAGTGACAAGTCAACCAGATAGTGTGGACTCTCATCATCACGCAACTTCTAGCCAAGGTCCACACAAAACTCGTCACTTCAAGGCGAGGATCAGATCTGCTGGTCGCAGATTACTTTCCTTCTTTCACAGGATTAGAAGGCAAAGAGTCCATCAATAAACGATTGTTGGATTGCATTGCTGGATAAATGAGCAATTATACATTATATCATTGTGGATATTATTGTATGCAACTAACAGGTTGCATATGATGATCAGACGGTTAGCTTACTCTTGGTGATACCACATGGTTGTGGTCCAACTTTGTTTGGCAAAAATTTCTGGTTCAATTATATAAAGCTGAATTAATCTCACATTCATTAAACTAGAATCCTAAAAATTCGGGATTTAATGAATGAATATATTATAGCTAGAGAAGTTTTCCAAAGTAGCTACGTTGGGGCCATTTAAAGGGTCAATAGAGTGTTTAGAAATTGACTTATATGCTGTGGGATGAGTGAGGGTGGTCTGTTATGAGTAAATACTCTTTGAACTCAGATTAGCTAGGCTGCCACCAGGCCAATTCCTGCTTAGATCTGTCCAGGGATATCTCCTAAGCCCCACTTGAGTTATCCCCTCCTTAATAGTTTAAGGCAACAATAGTGTAAGAGTTGTTACATGGATGATGGAGGTGATCTACTGCCACAGGAAAAATACCAGGTTCACTGGACATGTCAGGAGGATTATATGACCTGCCACCTACTGATGAAGCATAAAAAAAGAATGACCAATCAGAACAGTCCATACATGAAGGTCACATTTGTCAATAAGAAAGTTCAATAAAATGTTTGTTTGTGTGTAAGTAGTTTATAAATTCTCTGTTCAACATGAAGAGGTAGCTACAATATCTCATGTGGTGGGTGTGGTCCCACATCTCCTTTGCTGAGCTCTGACCATCCTTAGTTGAGTCTGCTGAGTGAACTGGAGGAGATTCTGGTTGCCTTGAAAGGGCATCTGCATTGCTGTTGAGTTTTACTTCCCTATAGATGATGTCAAAGCTAAACTACTAAAGTTTGAGAGCCTATTCTTGAATTCTGCCATTGAGGACTTTGGAAGACATCAGTTGGACTAGGGCTTTGTGGTCTGTAAGCAGTGACCAAGCAAAATGACAAACGAAAGAAACAATGGCTAAAAACTCAAGCTCAGTTACACTATAACAAACTTTTGGTCCCTTTAGTTGTCTGGACTAAATGCACATGGTAATACAATGTTATGTCTATGTTATATTGAGAATTCAGTTTAAACTCTGGCACTACGTACAGCTACCTCACCTGCTTACTCAGCATATTCTTCTTTATCTTTTCTCCAAACTCCTCACTAAGCGAAGGTTTTGACTCATCTCCCAAGCACCTATCTTCCTCCTCATCATCCATCTTCCCTGTATCTTGTGTGTTCCTCAATTATTTTTAATAGGAGTTCTATCTTATATGTAATTCTCTAATTCCCTGAAGATTTAGATAGTGTTTAGTATTTCTTCAATATCTTTTATAAAGATTAAGTTACTCTTACTAGCAATTGTTTTAGTTTTAGTTAACTCATGTTGGTTCTCGAATTCTTCATTAATGGGACATCCTAGACATTTACTATTATTCTTCTTCAATATAGCTACTTTAATAAATTGTTGATCATGGTAAAAAAATTATATGAATTTACAGCAAATATGCATTTCTCTAGAAGTTATTGACTATGTGCTATATAATCTCATATTCTGGATCAAGCATCAATTTTATCAAGTTCTTGTAGTAAATAACTTCAGCATCTTTACCGGATTCTGTGGCTACAGCCACCATCATAGTTTCATCCACCTCTTCCTGAGAGAAGGGCTCTCCTCCTTCGTGCATCAAGTACTTACTCAATTGGTCTTTAGTCAAGAAAGATTTCCCATCTTCATCGAGGACACGAAAAGCCTTTAGCAGTTTATCTTCACTGGCTGGTTGGAACCTGGCAAAGATGGCAAAGATGGAAGTAAAAATTTGATTAGATGTGAATACATGTACCAGTAACATAGTTTGCATGTCACTTAACAACAACAACAACAGCAGCACACAATTCCTGAATATATTATTGACATAGCCCAGTAGCTATAATGGTTGACTGTCAACTTAACATGATAGAACTGCTGCATGTGTCCAAATACTTGCATTATTTCAATGGAAATAATAACATTTTTAACAAATAAAATTCTGATAATCATATACTATTATTGAGTCAATTATTACCTTTTCTCTTGCAGTATCTTTGACATAATAGGTTGAAACTTTTCTAAACGTATAAATTCCGTAGGTTCATCTTCTTCTACTTCTTGAAGGACATCATGAACATCTGCCTCAGAAGGATAGCAACCAAGGCTTCGAATTATATTACCAATCTCTCTAAGGAATTTGTAATAGAATCAGGCACTTCATTCATATAGGAATTTGATAATACTTTACATCTGTCTATGCCAAACAGTAGTCTTTAATCATTAGCTGTCTTAATGCATCGGATCACTGTTTCCAATAAAAAAAAGAAAAGAATACATACGTTGCCTGTAATGTTGAACAGTCTAAATGGCACTTGTTAACCCTATCACTGGTATAACCACTAGTTATGTGGCAGGTACAAGATATTGATTAAATTTGAGCACTCAGCTTAAGTTTTGTGTTGTTGCATTATATTTCCAATAATGCTTAATTCACAATCATGGTTTCCTACAAGTGAATAATTTAGTGTGTTCAAGTTTTATAACTCTAATCTGTGAACTAACTCCATGAATGTTTGTCCTGTGCACATGTGTCAGTAAGTAAAAAAATGGACATTTCGAGGCTGCATGCAGCTAACTAATATAAACACTGTTTATAAAGGTTATACTGATAAACTATCCTGGTAACGAGGAGGGTATCATTATGGTAAAGCTGACTTGGACTCCAACTAACAAGATCCTGTGTTTTCACTCAGTGTGTATATCTATAAACTAATAAAACACATCCAATAATCTTAGTGTGATCTTTGACCCTTTTGAGAAATTCAATTACACTATTCAACTGGCTCGAGAGATGAAACAACTTAGTAATTCTGGAGACATGCTTTACCTGACGTCCACTGTTTGATTCCCATCTCTATCGAAACTATCAAAGGCTTTTACTATTCTTCTATTGATTTCTGCTACTAGTGGATCCCTTTCGACTTTCTTAACTTCAAGTGGCTCCGATTTAGAATTTTTTCTCGTAGCGGCCATTTTGTTTTAACGATGCTATGACAACGAAATGCACGTGCGTATAATTTGTGACTCGTGTACGTTTCGATCAACCGTTAGGGCGGGAACTGAAAACTGACCTATAGCTGTGAGTGCAGTGGAGTAGTTGAGGGAGATCTATTCATTCCGGATTAATCTTAGACCAAACTTTGGATATGAGCACTCCAGAGGAGATCATAGCCTATGTGAACACGCTAAAGGTTGTGGAGCTGAGGGATGAGCTGAAAAAGCGCCACTTATCCTACGTTGGTAACAAGCCTACCCTTGCTCAGCGCCTGCGCGAGGATATGGTGAAACAGCTTGAGTCCGCGGAAGAAGCTGAAGACGAGCCTGAAGAAGAAGAGCCTGAAGAAGAAGAGCCTGAAGAGGAGCCCGAGAAAGAGCCTGAAGAGGAGCCCGAGAAAGAGCCCGAGCAGGAACCAGAAGGGGTGAACGAGGAGGCTGTACAGGAGCAGTCTGAGGAGGCAGTTCAAGAAGAAGCGGAGGAAAGTGAAGCTCCGGTAAGCGTATAAACGTACTAGTACTCTTGTCTTTTCTTGGTTGCTAGATTGTGTGTTGTACTCTTCAGCTTTATAACTTCAAACAAACAGGGATAGAATGCTTTCTAATTAATGCCTCTTTGTGGTTAAATTCTGTACGAGGTTGCTACTGTAGCTAGTGACAATTTCTTGAGTTGACAACTTCTTGTGTAGTGGAGCGGCAGACCTTTTATACATTAATTAATTTATTGTTTATTTGAGCATTAAACTGCTGGTTTATAGGTAGCTATACTGAGACCTATTGTGTATTTTTACAGCCTGTGAGAGTTGATGGTATATGGAAAGTGTATGTAATACTTGCTAATCAAGACTGGGTAGTCAGCCAAACAGACTAAACAGGCTTTCATTTACAACTTCATTAAGGGAGTACATGTTCAAGATATGAGGGCAGCCATATTGTTTTGGTTTATACATTAATTGTTGTTGTAGAATAAAATTTGTACTGTGTTACAAGAATTAACTATTCAATGTGATTTCCTGCTCCACGTATTTAATATATTTTCAAGTACACTCACTGTAGTCTCAAGGCTATTCATAGCTACAGAAAGATAAACTGGACTCTTATAAACAGCTTTTGGGGGTTTAGAGGTTGCCCTTTTATTAACTTCAATAGTGTCTAGAGGCCGTTGTAACAGAAATAAGCTAGCCATTTTATTACTTTCTTAGTATCTATAATAGATAGTTCATATGTTTCGGCTCCATGGAGTCTTCAACAGTGACTTCAGAAAACCTTTTTTTATTTGTTTACAAGGTTCTGTCTCTCTCTCTCTCTCAGTGTCCACCCCTCCCAACTCTCCTAGTGTATTTATTACATAGAGTTTGATTTGTCAGACGGGTGTCACGTGTCTTAGCTGAACAGTATAATATGCTGCATGAGGTGTTCGTTGCAAGGTTTAATTTTCTAGAGGTCTTTAGGGTTTAAATTCATAGCCCCATAAAGATGGTAGTTTCGAAGATATATGTTAACTATTAGTTACGTATAGTTGACGTCCTTCTAATTTTTCCTTTTGAAAGTTGACTGCTTATGAAGTCGTGTATAAGAAACAGGGAACATTGTCACATTACTAGGGCTTCGTGCTGCCTCTGTATGGTATCAGGTGGTACATACACAGTACATAGGCGCTGTAACAGAGTACAACTATGCATGGTACGTGCTATCAATTATAGTGCAAATATTGAAGTGAGTTTGACCAGCTTAGAAGTCTAATTTCAGTTTTCTTTAGTAGATAATGTAATAGAGTTTCAGTAGTGGCAAGTGATAGGTCTGTAAATATGGTATTGATTTGTTGTTTAATCTCGTTGTTACTAGTGGTGTGCTTGAGCACAAGCGTCAAGTGAGCTAGCCTAGCTATAATCTATACAATTACGATTAACTAATTCCTTTTATTTCTTAGAAATTTTCATTTTATTGTTATGTTTATAATTAACAGTGAGAGCTAACTATGAGCTACAGCAGAATTATGTTTATCGTTTTAGAAATTGAAATGTTCTTAATTGACTTACCCGTTCAACAATGCTCTTTATAAAGTAAACACAAGTTCAGGTGATAGGTTGGCACCACTAGTCCTGCTTTTGGAAACTGAAAGGTCAACAGGTTCATTATTGAATTCCTTAATAAATAGCCTGGCAATAGTGGGTCACACATTACCATATAAATAAGCAAAAAAATAAATTAATAAACATCGAGAATCTCAATAATGTAATCCCTGTTAACTGTGTCTCGCTCGTCAATTATTATTTTACTTAGTGTTGTTATTATTATTATTATTATTATTATTATTGTTGTTATTATTATTATTATTATTATTATTTGCAGGTGTCCACAGAGAACGGAGAGCAAAGAGAATCTGCTGAAGTTATGGAGAAAGATGAGGAGACAGTTGAGAAACCTTCAGAAGATGCCACAGAGGAGGACAACATGGCAGAGTCAACAGAGGATATAAATGGCGAGGTTGTAACAGAGGTCAGTTATCTATCATAACACAGTGTCGTGATAGTTGCGATAGTCACTGTAATAGTAAAAATATTATCAGTTTTTAAAAAAAATCCTGACTAGGTCAATTTCATGCTTGTTTCGCTATTAGAAGGGGGTGGGTCTAATTGTTTACAAACAAACAAGCAAACAGTGTTTAATTAATTTAATAAAATCTCTCCTCCAAATTTTTCAATTCTCTCATAAGTAAAAATAAAGGAAAGGACAGCAGCAACACCAGTTGTACTGCCACTTCTGCCTTCTTGCCACAGGCAAAATTGCATCATATTCACCTTAATTTATTCTTTTCATATTTGTTGTAGCCATTGAGCTAGTTATTCACATGCATTGGGTGTGAACTTTACTGTAACTTTCTCTTTAGCTCCTGCAAAACTTACACTAGCTCTCAACTATCATTTTTTCAGTTTTACTGCTTTGAAGGGCAAACTGAGCCCCCCCCCCCCCCCCCCCCCCCCCCCCCCACACACACGCACACACACACACACACACAGAAAGATTATAGAATTAATTATAGGAGTCAGGTATTGGTCAACTGGGGGTAGCTGGTGCGGCTTGAGAATCAACTCATAATGTTTCATCTCCTGCCGACATTGTCCGGATAGGAGTAGAATATAAGATAAAATAGTAGTGAACTCAATGTATGATGTATCCCAGCAAAAGAAATGCTCAGAATTCAGTTTTAGGTTTACATAATACAGATCACTCGCAAATGTAAGTTTTGCACTGAATTCAGCCCACAATAAGCTATTGTTAGACATGCACTTCTCACTGAACTTGCCTTTGCAATTAGCATGGCAACCCTCAACAGGTCCACAACTCATATTCATATACAGTAGCACTTTGGTTATCCGAACACATTGGGAGAAGTTTTTGGAACTGACATGTTCAGATAACTGAACACCATAGAATTTGTACACTAATGAATGGGTGTGGTCAAGCAATGCACATGCTACCATTATATTTTGTGTGTGTGGTTAACTGAAGTGCTACTGTATAATTGTATATATTCAATCTAGTAAGAGTGAGATCATTGATTTTTACCAGCGTAACCGCCACATAGCAGTTAGACTAGTCACGGTCACAAGGATATTTACCTGTCCATTAGGTGAGGGAGGAAGAAAAGCAGTCTCTAGAGGACGACAAGTCAGAGGAGAGGATGGAGTCAGAGGAGAGGATGGAGTCAGAGGAGAGGATGGAGCCAGAGGAGAGGATGGAGCCAGAGGATGCTGAAGGAGCTAAAGACGGAAGTGACAAGGAGGGAGATGGAGAGGAAGCCATGCAGGCTACTGAGGACAGTGCTGCTGTTGCTGCTGAGGAGGAAACTAAAGCAGGTGTGAAATAAGGGGAGGGAATAGGACCAAGCTGGAGTGTGTGTGTGTGCATGATTGTTTAAACTCGGGATAAACTAATATTTATGGTAGATTTATATTACCCTTTCATTAACTCTCAGCGTGCATGTGTGAGAGGGTTATAGTAGTCTTCCTGTCTGTTTATCTATCTGTCTGCCTGTCACGCTCTGATTTTGGAGATTAGTGGCAATCGACCATTGATTTAGGTATGAACTTACTCCGAATGACGATTTAAACCTTTCATTGTGCTACTTTTTTTAATTTTTATTTCGGGCTAATTTTTGAGAAAATGTGAAGCTTTCAGTTCCGTGTAGGTACTAGCTTTTGTGGGGAATGTCCCCTATCGTCACGTAGGAATCACATGAGCAAATTTATTCTCATAGCCGCATGGTAGCTAGCTTGCTTTATGCTGTCGGGAAGTTAACAGAGCTGCTGGAAGTGGAGTTTTGGGTTCAAAATATATTGCTAGTTTTTAGTGAATGTCTCTGGCCTGTTTAGCTTCTTCTCTTATGAAGACAGCGTTTACATATACAGTTTTCATTGCTCGAACCTTATTGATACCTGATTAGCCATTAAATTATTCTTTTGGTCTGAGATGATTTAGTAATAGCTAACTGGTGTATAGTGGCGCTGAGGGTTCGCACCTTTGGTGCTTCATTGGTAATGTAGAAGATTTTGTTTCTAAAAAGCTAGCAAAATAATATATATGAGTAAATACACAGATGTTTTTGGTTTGTAGACAAGTTTTCTTCCAAATTAAATTGTTAGGATATATTGGTGGTTAATGGACCACGGAACATGCTACTGTTTGATTATTTATGAAGTGTATATTGCAGTTACAAAAAATTGTAGCTAACTTTGCTATGTTGTAGCTAAGGACATTTATTGTCCTGGCTAAGTCGGGTATGTCGACACATAGAAGAAAGGTGTGTATCAGACCGTACTACTTTTCATTATCTGGTGAAATTTTAACTCAATTCTTGAAAAGCAGCTGTTTGCAATTTTATGATTGCAATGTTGATGATCTTTTCCAAAATTGTCACTGAAAGGTTGGTAGGCTTTCTTGTCAGTTTGATCAGCTTGAATAGAAAGTGCTATTTGTCACTAAAGTTATGAAGTGAGTTGAGGAAAGTATCAGTACAGGAGTTATTGGCACGTGAGAAATTTTAGCTTAGCTCTAGTACTTTCTTGAAGTGTTTGGCACAAGCGAGACTCTTAATACCAGAACTGTTTCAGCAAAAGGCACCTTGTTAGGGTTATTAAATTTTATAACTGAAAGTCAGTTGATGTGCTCTACATTGGTAAAGTGTCATTACCAAACTAGTATTCAGATATTCTGTATCCTGTCAATGTCTAATCATATTCCGTTGGCTTGGGGCTGGCTTGTTAGTTCATTGTCATTGTGCTAAAAAATCCACCATCAATTTTTATTTAACACAACGATTAAACTGTTTTTGTAAGATATACTAATGCAATGTACACATGGCTACAGGTTGTAGTGACGTGAGTTTTATCTGGAAACATTAATATCACTCCCTCCTATAACATTCATGCTATGTAAATTGAATGGAGTATACGTAGTGTAATAGCCAAATAAAATTTCACAGAAGATGAATCTTAGAAAAATATTTGGAATTATTGTCATTTCCTTTCACTTTTCCATTATTCTACCAGCACTATCCTGTATCTACGTACGTTAATGTTAGTAGAATACAATAGAATAGTGAGTAATGGTCATCACGTCAGAACTTCACGTCCAATAGATCAGCATCTTGAGTGACTGTTGCTGCTTGGTGGTAAAAGTTATTCTGCTGGGAAATAAAATCATGTTTTGTTATTTTGGCTCCCTCTCTCTATTTCTTGGTGGGCCGTATCGATCATAATATTAAATATTGAATATTCCTCTGATATTACCATTGTCCCAAGTGTAACCCAAGTTGGGGGTGGAGTTATTGTGGTGTTGGGGGTGGAGTTATTGTGGTGTTGGGGGACTATTAGAATCAGTTGTTGTCTTTGTGGCAGGCGATGGTGAGAATAAAGGTGAAGGAGAGGGTGAAGGAGATGATGAATATGAGGTAGTGGATGACACTGAGGAAGCCAACAATAAAGGTGAGTTTCTTTAGTGGTCTTTAATTAGGTAAGACAGTAATAGTTGGGCATTAGGAATAGGTTAGATTACGGCAGGAAATTCTCCGCAAGAAATTTTGTTTTATTGTTGATGGTTCATAAGAATCATTTCTTTTGCTATAACATTCTAACAATTCCATGGTTAGCTATTTACTTACTCCGAGGGTGTGGCTTTGTGTTGAGTGGGTGTGGTTTAGTTATTTGCTTGTGTGGGTTAGCTTTCATCTAGTGTAGGCTAGTGATTGTACTTACACCAGCATAGCAGCCAACGAGCAGGTAAGTGTGTTGGTATGAGTATTAAAAGATACTCGAGGAAGCTATATATATTATGTGGGTGGTTTAGTGGGAAGTTCATGTATTTAGCGCAAGCGCATCTAAACGTGTTCATGTTTGATTGGGTTCGCCTACCAGCTATGACGAGTGTGATGACTAAGTTCAGCCGCTACCGTGGCTGTCTGGGAAAACACCATGTGTGTGATCACACGCTCAGTCTCGCTGTAATCGTGCGCGGCCTGCCGCGCTCGCCCATCCGGACTTGCCCCGGATAGGATAGGGTTTTACCCAGCTCCTGTCGTTAAATCCACTTAATTACATTAACTAGCACTGAGTCCATTGCCTTCTTGTATTCTTTACAGCTGGTTGACAACACAGTCCTTGTACACACATGCACACATGACTTGGCGGACAGGCTCACATGCACGTATGTGCAGACACATGCATGCAGTGTGGAGAGTGACATGTGATACTAATTTCAGATTATTAGTACATGTATTACATAGTCTGTTTGTACATTTTACAATAGTAAAAATTGTATATTTGTTTATAGTTTTACAATTTTAATATTGAACACTAATAAATACCTTTAGCAGAATTTTGTGTTGTTTGTTATACAAGCTAGTATGTTTTTATAGCAAGGATCTTGTGCAAGACTTCTCGCTTGGTTTAACAAATAAGCACGGGTATTTGGTTTGCTATTAGCCTCATTGGACTGTTTATTTAATTTAACAAATTGTTGGCATATGTAATAGTAGCTTCACATATTAGTGCCAGAAAGGGGTGTGTCTTTTGACCAAGTTTAGCCTGAGGTCATGTCTTAACTACATTCATGTCCCGCATTCATGCTCCAGTCTCGTGATAGATCACTTTGTTTATATGGAGAACGAGCCAACGTTAGTTAACGAGCCCAGTGCTGTCTTGCGGTGTGGAGACGTATCTACAGTGGCACTGGAGTCCCAGTTAGAGAAGCAGTTGAACCAAGTGTTCATTGAAGCTAGATCAAGGCGATATTATGTCCCGGATAAGAATTGTAAGCAGGGTGTTGTAGATCCTGCCAGTGTTGTGTGGCAGTGTTGAGTTGGTTGCTGTGGAGGTGTTAGTGTCTGTTGTCTTATCTTGCTGTGTTGTAGATCCTGCCAGTGTTGTGTGGTAGTGTTGAGTTGGTTGCTGTGGAGTTGCTAGTGTCTGTTGTCTTATCTTGCTGTGTTGTAGATCCTGCCAGTGTTGTGTGGTAGTGTTGAGTTGGTTGCTGTGGAGGTGTTAGTGTCTGTTGTCTTATCTTGCTGTGTTGTGTGGTAGTGTTGAGTTGGTTGCTGTGGAGGTGTTAGTGTCTGTTGTCTTATCTTGCTGTGTTGTGTGGTAGTGTTGAGTTGGTTGCTGTGGAGTTGCTAGTGTCTGTTGTCTTATCTTGCTGTGTTGTAGATCCTGCCAGTGTTGTGTGGTAGTGTTGAGTTGGTTGCTGTGGAGGTGTTAGTGTCTGTTGTCTTATCTTGCTGTGTTGTGTGGTAGTGTTGAGTTGGTTGCTGTGGAGGTGTTAGTGTCTGTTGTCTTATCTTGCTGTGTTGTGTGGTAGTGTTGAGTTGGTTGCTGTGGAGTTGCTAGTGTCTGTTGTCTTATCTTGCTGTGTTGTAGATCCTGCCAGTGTTGTGTGGTAGTGTTGAGTTGGTTGCTGTGGAGGTGTTAGTGTCTGTTGTCTTATCTTGCTGTGTTGTGTGGTAGTGTTGAGTTGGTTGCTGTGGAGGTGTTAGTGTCTGTTGTCTTATCTTGCTGTGTTGTGTGGTAGTGTTGAGTTGGTTGCTGTGGAGTTGCTAGTGTCTGTTGTCTTATCTTGCTGTGTTGTAGATCCTGCCAGTGTTGTGTGGTAGTGTTGAGTTGGTTGCTGTGGAGGTGTTAGTGTCTGTTGTCTTATCTTGCTGTGTTGTGTGGTAGTGTTGAGTTGGTTGCTGTGGAGGTGTTAGTGTCTGTTGTCTTATCTTGCTGTGTTGTAGATCCTGCCAGTGTTGTGTTCAGTTTGTTGCTTTGGAGCTTTTAGTTTTGTTGTTGTTGTTGTGTTGTCTTGTATTCGAGCATTAGTTGCTGTTTTGTAGTTTATTTGTTACAATTATCAAGTTCTGACCCTTCATAAACAACTTTGAAACTTTCTCACCTAAAGGGGTGTGGAAAAAAGCAAAGGAAAAATGTGAAACAACAACAACAACAACAACTAGACAACTAAGATTTTTTTCATATTTTCCTTTGCTTTTTTTCCAGACCCCTGTAGGTGAGAAAGTTTCAATCTAATTTATTTGTTATAGTATTAGCAAATTTTTTGTGCAGGTTTTTTATTATGCCTTTTTTTTCCTTTTGGTTCTCGTTAAAGAGTTTTGTTTTTGATATATTTTTTCCGGCGTAGATACACAAGATAGTAGAGCTGTAGCTGTGAAGTGTCACCACGCATCCCAGGGCTGCTCGTGGGTTGGGACTTCATTCACACTCCAGGATCATGTGACCAAGTGTGCCTATTCAGACAACGTACAGACCAGCTGTAGGAACTCAGAAAGAGGGTGTGGCTGGGAGGGGTCTGTTGGCGTCCTGCAGGATCACATGACCACCTGTGGCTTCACACTGATCCCATGTCCCATCGGATGCGGGGAGTTCGTGCGGAGGAACAAGTTACCCAGTCACGACTTAATGTGTCCAGAGAAAGAACTTTCTTGTGAACTTTGTGGAGTTAAGGACAAGTTGGCAGTTATTAATGGAGTTCATCAACAGCAATGCTGGAGGTGGAAGTTGAGACATCCTCGTCTTGTTGCTCAGAATGGGTTGCAAACTTTGGCAAACTCTGTGTCATCGGGATTTTTGATAGGCTCTGTGTTTTTCGTTTTCTTAGCGTGGTGGGTATGGTTTAGTTTCTTGTGAATCAGGGATCATTTGTTTTATATATGGACGATTAATACAATAGAAGGTAAAGAACAGGAACTGGTGACTTGTGGACAAGTTTAGAAAGATGGAGCTGACTTAGTTGGCATTAAAACCTCATCGTCTGTCATTCACAGTCGAGACTATATAGCTGCCATATCATCACTCTTAATTAATATTTTATTTTACGGAACTATGAATCTATTCAAATGCGATTAACATTTGAGCTCTGACGCATTCAAAAAAAAATTTCAAGTTTCATTCTTATTTTATTATTATTATTATATTTTTAGTGGAACTGGTTTAGTGTGGTTTACACCAGCAGCCTTGGTATTCCAGGTTGGCCTTACTATATCCGCCAGTATTTTGCATGCATTGCAGAAACTAGACTATTGCGCTAGAAAACTGGCAGTTCTTTGACTTTGACTAGGTTGGAATTTATGTAACCTATATGAAGGTATAAGTAAATATATCGTGATGTGGAAGTTGTTATGGCATTTTTACAACTGTGGGCCGAAAGCTCGAGGATAGTGTAAATTTTGAACTGTCTGAACGGAGTGGTGCAACCGACTTATACCATGGCTCTAGGCTGTAGGATATGCATAAAAACTTATAATTTAGATTGGACGGTTCACTTATTCACTTCCTAGGAGGTGGCTATGAAATATGTTCACCTGAAATTGAGCAATTTGGTTGGATGGTTTTGAACGTACCTTGGTACAAGATATATTACATCTGCACTATGGCTGATAGTGTAGCCCACTGGGAGGAGTGGGGGTGGTGTAGGTGTCTATAAACCAGCCAAGTGAAACCATAGTAACAACTCCCAGTTGGTATTCACGATGCAGTGCCAATATTCATAGCATACCTCTTTCACGGAGATAGGGTAGCATCAATTAGAATCGCAAGCCGAGCCTGTTTTGTCATGGCTATTCAGCCTAGTGGCCCGTGTGAGCCTCACTACATTAGTGAACCAGATGAAGTGTTGAAATGCTGCATATGTCTAGAGGTGGCTACGGACCCCAAGCAGGAGGAAGGGTGTGGCAAGTTGTTCTGCAGTGCCTGCATTAAAGGTTGGGGAGAATCTTCTTGTCCGCACTGCAGGGCCAAGCCTCTATACTTCACGGACAAAAAGAGTTAGTAACCACTGCCAGATTATTTTTTTGAATTGCTTTGCTGCCCAGTTGAAGATAGAATTTTGGTGATATAAGACTTGAACATGATAGTATTAGTAAAATCTTTTAAGAGACTGTAGGTGTGATTGTTTCCTGATGTCTTAAAGAGACATAAAGTGACAGGGAACTTACAGAGTGCTACAAGAGTATGGTTAATCAGGTGTCTCAACTCTCTACTTCTATTCTACACTGTCTGAAGTTTCATTCCACCCTCTTTCAGCTTTTTTTTTTCTTTCTTTCTTTTTTGCGATATAAATCAATGTTGTCTCCAGGTTTGAGGGAGATCAGAGATCTAGCTGTGTGGTGTGACAATTTGGACAGTGGATGCAGTTGGCAAGGCATTGTGAGTACTCTGGAGGATCATGTGACTCGTTGCGGCTTCACACGAGTCTCGTGTCCCAATGGATGCCTGGGAGAGCAACAAGAACCTTTGCAGATTCTGAAGAAAGACATTGACGGCCATCTTCAACTATGTCCCGAGCGTGAACACCGTTGTGCCGAGTGCGGGCTGGTCGATGCTTACCGAGTCATTGTGGGGGGTCACGACGAGGTGTGTCATAAGAAGATCGTTGTTTGCCCCAATGAGGAGTGTAGCGTGTCCCTGGAGAGAGGCATGGTAGAGGAGCATGTGCAGAAGACTTGTAAATATACCGAGGTGGCGTGCAAGTATGCCAGTATTGGCTGTGCGGCGAAGGTTACACAGGGAAACCACGAAAGGCACGAGAAGGACATGGAGATACATTTTTATGTTGCTTTGGATAGAATAGTTGAGTTGATGCAATGGAAGTCCACTCCACCGGAACCGCCTCCCACTGCCCCTCCTCCGCCAGCTGTTAAAAGTGATTTTTCAACGACACTAAGGTTGACCGGGTACGCCCAGAAGAAGCTGTCCAATGATGTGCACTATTTCCAATCTTTTTTCACTCACCCCATGGGGTACTTGTTGACTTTGTACTTGTATGCCAATGGCCAGGGATCTGGTAAAGGGTCTCATTTGTCAGTGTACTTGAAAGTCATGAATGGTGTCTTTGACTTCAATTTAGCGTGGCCACTCACTGGAAGTTTCACTATCGAACTCTTGAACCAGGTTGCTGACGCAAACCATTACAGACGGACTTTGTCTTTCACAGAAGAAGACCGCTGTCATCCAGGAAGCTGTGGGTGGGGCTATTCGAAATTTATTTCACTGAGTGTTTTGAACTATGACCCCAGTAAAGATGTCCAATATTTGAAGGATGACCATCTGTTTCTACGAGTGATATGTAAAGCAACAGACTACAAGTCCTGGCTCAGTTTCACTCATGAATAGTTGTTTTTATAAAATCTTTCTGTTTAGCAAGTTCATTAATGAAATATGTACATAAGTAGGTTTCTTTTATATATATGTGTGTGTGTGTGTGTGTGTGTGTGGGTGGGTGGGTGGGTGGGTGGGTGGGTGGGTGCACATTTTGTGGCAAGTAACCACAGGCCATCAGTCTAGTTATACTAGCAACCTGTTCACTTGATTGACTGCCTATTGTTGGCAGTAGCTGATCAGATACAATGCATCATGTTTCTTTCAAGCCCTACAAGTCATGAGTATGCACCACCCTGGCTTGTCCTTCATAATGTATAAACTCCAGTAGGTCTTCTACTCAGTTTGTAGCCTTTTGTGTCAGCTAACACCTAGCTTGCAGGTGTGAGTGATGTATAAGTATGAATGCCATCACTGAATAGCTTGAGTGAGTCTGCAGTTACCCACAGTGTCACTCAGTCTTTTAATAACTAATGCAGAGTGGATTTTAATGCTGTGGTGAATGGACCAATGACCTAAATGCGAGTCATCAGTGTATTGCTCATTAGTAATCCTTTTATTATTATTATCCATTAAGTTTTGAATGACACAAGTTATTTGAGGTGTCATTATCTATATTTAAGCCTTTCTGTAATAAATATCTATGAAATATGTATGTATGAATGCGTAAGTCTGGTTGATGTAAAGTGACTGAAGATTCAATAGATACTAGGAAACGAATTGAATGTCTCGAACCAAATTGGAGTTTGATTAGCTTATTGATTCACTAACGTGATACATTTCATGTTTGCATCTATGCCGCCTCTAGCTCCCAATTTGGCATTTGTGTTACCCTATTATATAAAGTCCAGGCAGGCTGTGTGTTAGTTCAGTGGCTACTCCTAACTCAGTTCACTGCACTTGTAAGAGAAGCACTAGCTCAGGTTTAATTTCCTGTATGTAGAATAGTTATAAGAGATGTTAGAATAAAGTGTCACCTAGTAAGTAAGCTGGCAAGTACGGATGTATGACCACACCCATTCTATGCATTGCAGTGAGCTTGTGTGCTGTAAGTTACAGAGTGTTATATGCACAATGTGTGATTTATCACTGGTATACTGATCTTAATGAGGAAGTTGCAGGTAATAAACATTTCTTCTCAGCCTGCACTGAATTTGTCAATCAGTGTTTTGATTGAGCGCATGGCCCTTGCTGTTGTGTGGCCCGTGAGGTGTAAAGGTCAGCATATTATTCATGTGGTGGCACTTATTATTTCTACCACTCCACCACATTACTACATCGTGAATACTGTTAATAAGAAATTTAGCCGTAAGACTTGAAGCTGTTAATTAGGGTTAGTTACCTATAGCTTTGTGTTCGAGTGAATAATTAATTTAGTGATGGGTAGCAATGCAAGTGCTTTAATATAATGTTATGACTCCATTATTGGAAAGATAATCAAATTATAATTCTATAGTTAACCAACTCATTTCAAATGAACACTAGTAAAGCCGTCATACTAAGTTGTTGTTTTTTTTTGTAACACTTTAATGAAATTTTGATAATAAAAATGTAATTTCTGTAATTATAGAACACATTATAAATGGACACCAGAAAAGTCTTCCTACCAAGTTCATTTATTGAATAAAATTTTCCTTGTTCTTCTCGGCCCACTGCTTGAAGTCCAAGGTGTTGGGATTCAGGGTTCTGGTAAATTTAGCATCTCTATCAACTTTACCTACGTCATAGAACTCAAACATTGCGGCTGTGTCGTCAGCCCCCGGGAATCCAAAGCCAGCGAAAGTTTCTACAGAGACTTGATTGTAGGTGACCGTCTTCCCAGTGACTTCGCTCATGATGGCTGTATACTCAGCCATGGTCAGCCTGTCTCCACTGATCCCTATCTTCTTACCACTGAATTGGTCGGGGCTGTTGAAGATGGTGGCCACCGTATGTCCAAGATCACTGACACACACTGCATCCATAGGCCCTTTCATAGGTAAGGTAATACTGTAGGTGCCATCTTCATTCTTCTTGGGAGGGAAGAATTTGGTGAAGTTTTCATAATAGTAGGCAACTCTGGTAGAGGTGTTCGGGACATTGATTTCATCCAAGTATTTCTCCACAATACCTTTGCCGTCGAAGTGGGGGCAAGGTTTTCCGATTAATTCTTTGACATTTTCAAGTCCGCTATATACGAGGTGCTTCACACCTGCCTCCTTGCAAACGTCTCCGATGTTTTTCCCCTGGGCCACTTCACGATCGAAGGCCGTTGCAGGGTTTTCTGCCAGCAGACCCCAGTAGTTAGTGACTGCAAACACTCCATAAGAGCCAGCAATAGCTTTCTCCAGATTGGCCTTGTCATCCATGTCCACCTTCACCACCTCGCAGCCTTTGCTGAGCAGGCTCTGCGCTGCTTTTCCATCAGGGTTGCGAGTGAGAGCACGGACCTTGTATGAGTTGTCTAGCAGAGCCAAAGCAACACTGTTTCCCTGTGCTCCAGTTGCTCCAAAGACAGTGATCAGCTTTCCAGCCATTGCAGGAGGATTGAGTGTCTGTTGATTGCAAGTTTTGAAGTTGTCTCTGGTGATCCTTGATGGACTATATGTAAAGCTGGCTTTTATAGTAGTAGTTGCATTCCAGAGAAGAACTGATCTATGATTTCAGTCTGCATGCCAAGTGTATAATTAGAGTTTCAACAGGAAGTGAAAGCTACTGTGCATAGTTGTGGTTGTGGTGCAGACTGGAGGCCTGATCAGTGATGTAGACACAGGAAGAAAGTGTGGACACACCTGCTAGAGGCCTGATCAGTGATGTAGACACAGGAAGAAAGTGTGGACACACCTGCTAGAGGCCTGATCTGTGATGTAGACACAGGAGAGAGTGTGGGCGTGCCTACTAGAGGCCTGATCTATGATGTAGACACAGGAAGAAAGTGTGGACACACCTGCTAGAGGCCTGATCTATGATGTAGACACAGGAAGAAAGTGTGGACACACCTGCTAGAGGCCTGATCTGTGATGTAGACACAGGAGAGAGTGTGGGCGTGCCTACTAGAGGCCTGCTCTATGATGTAGGACAAGGAAGAAGTGTGGAACACATGCTAGAGGCATGATCTGTGATGTAGACACAGGCGATAGGTGGGCTACCTAGAAGAGGTCTGATCGGTGAGTAGACACAGGAGAGAGTGCTGGGAGGCCTGACTAGAGGCCTGACTATGATGTAGACACAGGAAGAAAGTGTGGACACACCTGCTAGAGGTCTGATCTGTGATGTAGACACAGGAGAGAGTGTGGGCATGCCTACTAGAGGCCTGATCTATGATGTAGACACAGGAAGAAAGTGTGGACACACCTGCTAGAGGCCTGATCTATGATGTAGACACAGGAAGAAAGTGTGGACACACCTGCTAGAGGCCTGATCTGTGATGTAGACACAGGAGAGAGTGTGGGCGTGCCTACTAGAGGCCTGATCTATGATGTAGACACAGGAAGAAAGTGTGGACACACCTGCTAGAGGCCTGATCTGTGATGTAGACACAGGAGATAGTGTGGGCATACCTACTAGAGGTCTGATCTGTGATGTAGACACAGGAGAGAGTGTGGGCATGCCTACTAGAGGCCTGATCTATGATGTAGACACAGGAAGAAAGTGTGGACACACCTACTAGAGGCCTGATCTGTGATGTAGACACAGGAGAGAGTGTGGGCATACCTACTAGAGGCCTGATCTGTGATGTAGACACAGGAGAGAGTGTGGGCATGCCTACTAGAGGCCTGATCTGTGATGTAGACACAGGAGAGAGTGTGGGCATACCTACTAGAGGCCTGATCTGTGATGTAGACACAGGAAGAGAGTGTGGACACACCTACTAGAGGTCTGATCTGTGATGTAGACACAGGAGAGAGTGTGCACTTCAATGGACATAATGAAAATAACTTCTTCAATTAAAGTGTGTAGTGTTTGTGTTACAATCTTTTTGCTGCTAGATAGACAATTGTTACTGATACAATAACAACGATTGTATCTTGTGTGTAATGTACTAGTAAATGCAATAAGCATTATGATTTTATGGTATAGGGATATGCCTAGAAAGTTTTCATTAATAAAGCTTTAATCAGCACTAAAGATCCTTTTAAATATGCTCATGTGTACTGTATCAGCTAGCTAAGGCTTTGTATCAACCATTAAACGCTACGGGGATAGTGCAAAAAAATATTGTACAAAAATGATCACTATGCAATGGAATAATTAATGTTCAAGGTTGCTCAGTTAGCATTATTATAGCTATGGAAGAGTTTCTAGCTAGAGAATATCTGTGAATCGATGGAAAAGCTTAACCATTTTAGTAAACGGTGTCGGCCGTTGTGTCCAAACAGCGGAACGCAATAATAAAAACTACTGTTTTATGGACGTACTACGGAACAGAATTCGAAACTTTTTTTGTCTCCTACTGTATGATAGTGGCAGTAGTGATAGTGAGGACACAGATGAGATCCAGATAGATGAAGACCAAAGTACTAGTGCCATTGTCTCTCATGCTGTACAACATTATGGATACACCATAAGCAGTGATGTAAGGGAGGAAGATCTGGCAGAAGAAAGGTCCAAAGACGAATTCACATGTGATAGTTGTGGTTGCAAATTTGGTTTGGAAGGTTCACCCTGTAGTAAAGCAATTTCTATTGATCACTACAAGAACTTGTGTGTACAAATGAGTGAACTTATTCATGATTGGCTTGACTTATGAGTCAATTGATGACAATGGCTGTTTGACTGAAAGTTGGGTGTGCTTAATACCAGGGGAACTCCTATGACTTAATAATAGGGAGGTATCTGCCAGGCTAGGGAGGTATCTGCCAGGCTAGGGTGGTATCTGCCAGGCTAGGGAGGTATCTGCCAGGCTAGGGTGGTATCTGCCAGGCTAGGGTGGTATCTGCCAGGCTAGGGAGGTATCTGCCAGGCTAGGGAGGTATCTGCCAGGCTAGGGAGGTATCTGCCAGGCTAGGGAGGTATGAGTGGAATCCCACCCACCCACACCTGAAGGGGGGGGGGGGGGGGGGAGGTTATAATGTCTTGTTATAGCTTAGTTTTATTCTTTTTTTATTTACTATTGTTGTTATCTACTTATTCTGCCATTCAAATTATTCCTTTCACAATTGTATTTTATCAGGAACTTTCATAACCAACGATAAATCATGGATTCAAATTTAACAGCTAATTCACCTTTTAACCTTTAATCTAAATGAATGCATTGCAAATACATTCCTGTTAGCTACTAATACTGAAATCTAAGAGCTTCCCTAAGTTCTTTCCACGAAGTCTTGGACAAGCAAGAAAATAAACAAAAACTCTATATATAAAACACTAGTCACATGCCTCGCCTTATCCTGGGAAGTCTCATTTAGAATTACGTAATTCTTACCAAATAGTATAGCGGACCGTGCACAGAAAACATAAGTTAATCTTTATCCGCGATTTTTTCTCTCCTGAATTTAAGTTTTGTGATGGTGTCACCAGTGTAGTTTTAAGAGCGTTTATATAGCCCACAAAAAGTTTACAAAATGCTTTTTCCGTGTTGGGACTCAAAACTATCCCAAACACCGATTTTCATAACTGTCACAATGTTGATTTTTCTCATAGCTGGTCACATATGAAGCCTATGCTCTACTGGTGATGACCATAAAAGGAATACGTCATGTTACTGGTGATGACCATAAAAGGAATACGTCCTGTTACTGGTGATGACCATAAAAGGAATAGTCCTGTTACTGGTGATGACCATAAAAGGAATACGTCCTGTTACTGGTGATGTATCCATACTGACAGATTGTTTCAAATAATAGCCATGGACTGTAGATTTCTCTCTGACCCTAGTGATTCCCTGAAGTGTTGTATCTGCTTTGAAGTGGCTAAAGACCCTAAGCAAGAAGAAGCCTGTGGCAAGTTATTCTGTAGTCTCTGCCTTGCACAGTGGGAAGATTCTTGTCCCACTTGTAGGACTCCTCACCCTAGATACTTTGTGGACAGAAAAAGTAAATAGTTTAGTTCTTCGTGCCTTTTATATACAACTGGTTCTTGTGTATTAGGTCATCGAGAAATTCAGGCTCTTGAGGTGTCATGTGACTATGAGGAGAATGGGTGCAAATGGATCGGAACCGTGGGAACATTAGATAAACATAAAGCTCTATGTGGCTATGCTGAAGTGCCTTGTCCCAAAGAGTGTGGGCGTAATGATTTGCTGAAGAAGGAACTCGACTTTCATTTGCGTAATGAATGTCTTAATAGGGAATACTCCTGTGATGATTGTGGCATGAAAGACACTTATTCTGTTATACGTTCGCATTACAGTAAATGTGAGAAGATGATAATAGATTGTTCTAATCAACCCCTCTGCCACATGTTCATAGAGCGTGGCAAACTTGCATCACACTTGAGAGAGTCATGTGACTATACTGAGGTCTGCTGCAAGTATGCCAGTATAGGCTGTGAAGAGAAGAGATTGCGTAAGGATATGAAGCAACATGAGGAAAACTTTGAACTTCACCTCACAATGGCACTCGACAAGATAGTCGAGTTAAACAAATTTATACTCAGTCTAGAGAAGAAACAAAGAAGTATTACATTCAAACTAAATGGTTTCAGTTTGAAGACAGGACCTCATCGCTTTCAACCATTCTTCACTAGTCCTTCTGGCTACAAGATTAGCTGTTGTGTTTATCCTGGGGGATATGGAGACAGAGAAGGTACTCATTTATCACTATTTTTCGAAGTTCTGCATGGACCTTATGATGATGCTCTGGAATGGCCTCTTAAAGCAAACTTCACAGTAGAACTATTAAACCAATTGGCTGATTGTAATCACTATGTAAGAAATATTAAGTTTGATGAACATAAAGACTACTGTAATCCAGGTGGCCTAGGATATGGTTATGATAAGTTCATTCCTCTGTCCAAGCTATCCTGTGATGAAATAGAGAACACTCATTACTTGAAAGATGATGTGTTGTATTTTAGAGTGACTGTAGACATTATACATCAGAAGCCGTGGCTGGACCACACCCATACGTGAATTATTTTATTGTACATTTTTTTACTTTCATCTATTTGGATTTAAAGATAAGTGTTCAGTCATTCTCTGCTGAAATAATTATAAGAAGTTGAAACATCGGGTTAAGTTTTAATTAACATAATATTGGCTGTTAGAATGAGAAAATTTGCTATTAAGGGTGCTCGCACATAGCAACGCGCGTGCACTTTTTTTCGTGAATTTAACCACAGAAATGTGGCACCCTGTTTTGTGGAATAGTACCTCACGTTCGCGTGGGGAGAGTTCCCACGATCAGGATATTCTCTAACTATTCCCGTGGCTTGGAAACCACGCGTGGTTTGCTGTAATAATTCTGCTGGTTTACTGTTACTCACTGTGTGGTTGCTGTCTCTGGAGACTGTTGTGTGGTTGCTGTTGCTCAACCATGCCCAAGAGAATATCTGCCAAAAAGAAGCTGCAACTGGCTGAAGCCACCAAAAGGAGGAAACTGCTTTATACTTCACACAACTGTTGTTACGTTTTATCTCAACAAAACATATAACAAAATATAGGGGAAAAAATTATTTTATGCTTGCACAACAAAATATACTTTGTTATAATACACCAAATAATAAAATTGCAGTAGTGGAGTCTCCTGAGCTTGACCTTGTAGCACCAGGGGCGAACGCTGAAGGTGATGCTATGAACACCACCATGTCAGTGAGCACACTCACAGCTACAGAGTTACCCCAGCTTGCTGGAGGTGATGGTGGAAGTGTTACCTCTGTAGTTGAGGAGTCCAGCTTGGTGTCAACTTCAGCAATCCCTGCGATTGAGGACCTGAGCAGTTCAATATGTAAGTCATATGATTAAATGATAAAAAAAAGGTGTAATGCTATTCTAGCCATAACTACCAATTAAAAAAAATAATTTATTGACACACAAAATAAGCAAATAAATAAATAACTATTTGATATAACACCATTGTGAGAAATGACAGGGAAAGTACGTGGGAGAATACATCGTAGAGGGCAGGGGTGATATCAAGTACGATGACAAGGACATATATGCTGACCTAGAAGATGAGCATCAGCAGAATTTAGGAGGGGGCAGTGATGAAGCAGGTGATTCACCTGTAAATTGGTGATTCTCGTCTTCTCCTGGTTCTGTTTGATTGCAAGACAACTGGGTTGTGCATCTATGTTGATCACATCACGGACATCGCTGCCAAAGTGATGAATCCTCCTATCACCCTACATTCTAAGCCTTGTGAGAACTGGCCGAAACATTTCATCTGCTGGTAATAATGTACAGATATTTAACTAGTAAATTACAACTACATTTACAATGATAATTTGAAATCAATTCTATAATTATTAATTAAGATAATACTTTCGATAAATTTATAATTTATATAGTTTCCAAGGTTACTGGCATAACAAATAACATGCTAAGGCGTGAGAATCCTCTCTCAGTGGTGCTACCGCTATTCTTAGAGACCTCATCATCCTGGTAAAAATAATTATATAAATTTTTAAAAAATGGAAAAAATATTTCTGTCTCTGTCTTAGTGCTAGTAGCTCACAATGGGTTTGCATTTTGACTTCCCTATCCTTCTGGCTGAGGTGGAACAGAAAGCAGAACTGCAGCTGACCCTCTTTCAATCAGCCAATATGCATTTCAGTGATACCCTTCCTTTGCTGAGGAAGGTACTTTACTACTACTATAGCTAAAATTAGATAGTTACGTACATGCACTTATATATTAATTTGCTTTATAGCAGGATGGGGAAGTCATTTTACAAGGCTCACTCTCCATTAGGTTCCCCCATGAGCAGACTAAGCTGTGGATACAGCAGAAGAGGATTTTTATGAGAGCAGCATCGCTGATCAAAGCCATTGGAAAGCCTACACTTACCTCTACACAGGCTAAGAAGCTGGACTCTCTGGGCTTCACATTCGACTCTCTGTCACTCCTTCGCCAGTAGTGTGGAGGAACAGAAGCATTTCAAGCCGCTTAGAGAGAAGCTGACAAAGGCCATTCACAAGTCCCGCTAAAGTAGCCTCCCCTGCTGCTCCGCTGCGTCCGGGCTGGCTCCAGCAGTGCCGATATCTGCTTCAGCGTGTTTTTTTTTCACGCCTGGCTCTTCTCAGAGGAGAATAAACAAAAGATTTCACCTCCTCCGTATACTAGGGCGGGGCTAAAATTGGGGCGGGGTGCATGGAATTAATGTTGGCGTAGTTTTAATTTCTGTTCTGTAAACTACTTTGGACTTCATCTTAGGAATGGGGAATGGAAATGACTTCAAATTTGGAACAGAGCTCAACCAGAGTCTAGTCAGCAAAATGTTCGATACAATTTCCAAAAAAAAAAATTTTTTCACAAAAAAAAAAAGATCTAATAGAGCGTGCAAAAGTCAATAAGTTAAAAGCAATATTGAATAAAGAAAAAATGGATCGAAGCTATTGTAGGCATCGGGTCGGAGAAGTAGTAGGCGAAGTATGGCCGCTCTAGGTGCAGTACTGGCGAAGGAGTTTTAGCTTTTGTATGAGAAGGTAGAAGGGTCATATCTCTTGAAGCGGCCACTTGTTACTTTGTATGAGAAGGTAGAAGGGTCATATCTCTTGAAGCGGCCACTTGTTACTTCTGAATTCAGGTATGTAGACTTCTACGGTAGTAGTAAATAAGGTCCAACGGCAGAAAACGGTCTAAATACAACAGAAAAATAAAAATTCTTCCCTAGCAACCAGACTCAATTAACCGCGTGGGAGGTGCGTGGGAAGTGTGCAAGCACCCTTAACATCTTGTTTTGATGAAATTTAGAGGGAAAACAACATAAGTAACTTAACAAAAAACTTTTTTTTTAAATTGGTAGTTCACTTTCAAGAAAAAGAGCTTTCAGATGATGAAAAAACATCACTGTAATTCTGGTTGGTTAATTAGTACTGTCTGCAATACTATTGCGACGCCAGTTCAATTGGATGAGGTGTTTTTAGTAAATGTATGAGGAAGTTGTAAATAGTGTCCAAGGATGTGGGAAGTATTAGTACAATTTTGCTGATGGGATTATTTTAGATGACATTTTCCTTTCTACAATCCAGCTTGCACCTCCCTCCTGGCAGTATTTCTAGATTAAATACGACCAGATTAGCACACTTCCTTCATTTATGTTTCTCCAGTTTTACATGTTAATTAAAAATTTGAGAATTTTTTTTCTCCTGGGACTTGAGAGTGAAGTCAAAAGGCAATATTTCAGATTAAAACGATCAGCCGTATAAAAAGTCTTTTTGAAAATTACTGTTCCTTATCTACTGTGTTCTAAATTATGGCTTGGCTTGCTCTAGGATTACGGGTGTGGCTGGCAGTGGTTGACATATCAACCCTAATAAGGAAAGCCGTGTGACTGCTACAGGAAGTTTAGGCTAATGTTGCAATGGATTGTAAATTTGTCACAGATCCTAGTGAGTCCCTGAAGTGTTGCATTTGCTTGGACATAGCTAAGGACCCCAAGCAAGAAGAAGCATGTGGCAAGTTATTCTGTAGTCTCTGCCTCACACAGTGGGGAGACTCTTGTCCCACTTGTAGGACTCCTCACCCTAGATACTTTGTGGACAGAAAAAGTAAATAGTTTAGTTCTTAATGCCTTTTTATATACAAGTAGTTCTGTGTATTAGGTTATCGAGAAATTCAGGCTCTTGAGGTGTCATGTGACTATGAGGAGAATGGGTGCAAATGGATCGGAACCGTGGGAACATTAGATAAACACAAAGCTCTATGTGGCTATGCTAAAGTGCCTTGTCCCAAAGAGTGTGGGTGTAATGATATGCTGAAGAAGGAACTCAACTTTCATTTGCTTAATATATGTCTTAATAGGGAATACTCCTGTGAGCATTGTGACATGAAAGACACTTATTCTGTTATATGTTTGCATTACAGTAAATGTGAGAAGAAGATGATATTTTGTTCTAATGAAGACTGCGGTGTGTTCATAGAGCGTGGCAAACTTGCATCACACTTGAGAGAGTCATGTGCCTATACTGAGGTCTACTGCAAGTATGCCAGTATAGGCTGTGAAGAGAAGAGATTGCGTAAGGATATGAAGCAACATGAGGAAAACTCTGAACTTCACCTCACAATGGCCCTCGACAAGATAGTCGAGTTAAACAAATTTACACTCAGTCCAGAGAAGAAACAAAGAAGTATTACATTCAAACTAAATGGTTGCAGTTTAAAGACAGGACCTCATCACTTTCAACCATTCTTCACTAATCCTTCTGGCTACAAAATTAGCTTTCATGTTTATCCTAGGGGATATGGAGATGGAAAAGGTACTGATTTATCACTATTTATAAACGTTCTGCATGGACCTTATGATGATACACTAGAATGGCCTCTTAAAGCAAACATCATGGTGGAATTATTAAATCAGTTAGCTGATTGTAATCATTATGAAAAAACTGTTAAGTTTGATGATGATGAAGACTACTGTAATCCAGGTGGCCGAGCATTAGGTTATGATAAGTTCATTCCTCTGTCTGAGCTATCCTGTGATGAAGTAGAGAACACTCATTACTTGAAAGATGATGTGTTGTATTGTAGAGTGACAGCTAACATTATACATCAGAAGCCGTGGCTGGACCACACCCATACTTGAATTATTTTATTGCAGTATACTATTTTTTATTCACTTGTTTAAAACTAGTTTTTTTTTAATTATGTCTTCAGAAAAATTTACAATAGAGTGTAGTAGTACAAGTTATTATATCTTGTATCCTTTGTTCTGGCTTGTGTTGAATAGTTACTTGATAATATTTATTGGTTATACTTAACCCTCAGTGCTCATGTTCAAAAGTGTTACAGTAAATGTCCTGTCTGCCACGCTCTGATTTTGGAGATTATTGACTTTTAGCCGTTGATTTAGGTATGCCCATACTCAGAATGACGATTCAAGACATTTTGTGCTACTTTTTTTAATTTATTTCAGGCTAATTATTGTGAAAACACGAAGCTACCAGCTCCGCGTAGGAACTAGCTTTTGTGGGTAACACCCCCTATCATCACATCATAATCATTTGAGCAAGTAATTTCTTGCTGCCTGTGGTTGCTGTACGGACCTCTTGGACCTAGGCTGCTGATGAGTCTCATTGTTTACTACCCTAGTGTGCTTTAATTTGAATAGGTAGTGATCACTATTTCCAAATAAAATTATTCTTTCAGTCTTTGTGCTAGCTAGCTAGTGTAATGTAACGCTGATGGTTCATACCCTTGGTGTTTCATTCCATAAGTAGTTCTCCTTCCAATGTTCTTAGAGCAAATCTGGAGGAAATGTCGGGCCGGTTTTAAAACTTTGTAGCACTTTTTTAGAGCGGTGTGGTAAGTTGGAGCTCCGCAATTTAGTGCACTACTAGTCAAGCTGATACTCTACTGCAAGACAACAGAGTTTTTCTTTGATGATTTATTAGCCTTTTTATTTGTTAATTTTTAATTTTTAGGTTTACTTGTGTGCAATTTTTTTTGTCATTCTCATTATTAGATTCCACAACAAAAAAAAAACTAATGCAAAATTTGGAACTTCTATTCCACTCGCAATTCTTATGAAATAAACCTGCCCCCATTTCTTATATTACCAATATACGAGCAATGTTTTTTTTTCAGTTTGTGTGTGTTGGTTCTAGAAAGAGCCCGCCTATATCAAGAGTAAACAAACATTAATGGAACAATAACAAGAGAGTCAGAAGAGAGAGCAGTTCCTTAGAGATAGCCCACAGTGAGGTCTTAGAGTTGTGCAGCTTGGGAAGTCTTCGTTCCTCAGAAATCTTGCCTGCTGGATCCATCTGCTCAAGCTCATATGCGCAGAGCCTGGAGAACGGTTACAGGAGGAGAGGCAGTCTGACGCACTTTCCGCGTGAGCTCAGACGAGGAATACTGTATGGAGTGTGGCTGTAAATGGCTATAAAACAACCTGAAGCTATAGACACCACAACTTCGTATAAAGTATACTTCTGCTACTACTGTGCGATTGTTTCTGCTCGCGTATTATCCAATGGCGGGGAATAAACCAAAGTTTCTACTCGTTAACCTGGAAGCACTGTGGAACTGCACTGTGACTGGCTGGCTCGCATTATGAATATAGTTATGTGGTCGTGGGTGTTTATATTGGTCTCACACAACAACAATGAATTAGGAAACATCATGTGACTATAAAAGGCATCGTTGGCTAATGTCTCAATGGATTGTAGATTTCTCTCTGATCCTAGTGAGTCCCTGAAGTGTTGCATTTGCTTGGAGGTAGCTAAGGACCCCAAGCAAGAAGAAGCCTGTGGCAAGCTCTTCTGTAGTGACTGCATTCAACATGTGAAGGGTAATTGTCCTACTTGTGTAACACCTAACCCAAAATTCTTTATTGACAGGAAAAGTGAGTCAGATCTTTCTTGTATTCCATTTCTTTGATTCTCTCCTATGGTTATCAGGTTATCGGGAAATTCAAGTCCTTGAAGTATATTGTGATTATCAGGAGAATGGATGTGATTGGGTAGGAACTGTTGAAACATTGGAGAAACATAAAGCACAATGTGGCTTTGCCAAGGTCCCATGTCCCAATGATTGCCCACAAGAAATGCTCAAGAAAGAGCTAGACAATCATTTGAGTAGTGAATGTATTTATAGAGAATGCTCTTGTGATGATTGTGGCATGACGGACAAGTTTTGGTTTATATGTGCATCTCATGGTGCTGAATGTGAGAAGAAGGTAATATCCTGTTCTAATGAAGGATGCAGTGTGCTCATAGAGCGTGGCAAACTTGCATCACACTTGAGAGAGTCATGTGACTATACTGAGGTCTACTGCAAGTATGCCAGTATAGGCTGTGGAGAGAACGGATTGCGTAAGGATATGAAGCAACATGAGGAAAACTCTGAACTTCACCTCACAATGGCACTTGACAAGATAGTCGAGTTAAACAAATTTACACTCAGTCCAGAGAAGAAACAAAGAAGCATTACATTCAAACTAAATGGTTGCAGTTTAAAGACAGGACCTCATCACTTTCAACCATTCTTCACTAGTCCTTCTGGCTACAAGATTAGCTTTTATGTTTATCCTGGGGGATATGGAGACGGAGAAGGTACTCATTTATCACTATTTATAAAAGTTCTGCATGGACCTTATGATGATACACTAGAATGGCCTCTTAAAGCAAACTTCATGGTAGAATTATTAAACCAGTTAGCTGATTGTAATCATCATGAAGGAAATATTAACTTTGATGAAGATGAAGACTACTGTAATCCGGGTGGCCCTGGATTTGGCTATGATGACTTCATTCCTCTGTCCAAGCTATCCTGTAATGAAGTAGGAAACACTTAAAAGATAATGTGTTGTATTTTAGGGTGACTACAAACATTATACATCAGAAGCCGTGGCTGGACCACACCCATACGTGATTTATTTTGTTTAATAATTTTTATTTACCATTGTAAATTTATTATTATTATTATTTTTGTTGTTGTTGTTTTTGCCTATTAATTAAACTGTAAGTAAGATTAGTAATTTTTCGTTTCCGTGGTTTTAGCCTTTGAAATGTTAAACATCTTTCTTATTCCTCCACAATCTACCAGAACTCTTATGTATAACAGTAACATTATGCTGTGTCATAGTTTAAATCAAAGTTCAACTCTTAAAGCTGGAATCAATGTGCAACTAGGACTGTGATAGGGTTATGAGAGTTCATTGTTCTGTTTGAGTTAGCATTTGGAGTATTCATATCATGTCAAATGATGGAATTGACAGTGTTTGTGCCCGTGCACTTAGTATTTGTGTATTGGCTTCTTGATGTGGGTCTAAATGATAGGAAATTTCAATCACTAGCTTTATTATTGCTGGGAATAGTTAAGGTTAGGTATGCTGTTTCACCCACTTAACTGAATGTGTTATGAATATCATTATATGGTTTGTTACACATGCAGTGGTTTTAACCTGTGCTTTTAAGCACCCACTCTACAGGTGTTTGACTTTCTCAGCAGTGTGTGATGAATAGAATTGAGAGATTATTAACTGTACCGGTCACAGGTTATGATAAATAATGTGTAGTTCAGTTTAGTGGCTCTTGTGTCTTTCCAGAATGATATTTTGAATGTTAAATTTTAAAAGTAAGTGCTTTGAAATATAAATCTTCCAGCTTCTTGAACGTTTCTTTCACATGAGAAATCTTTGTACAGGGAAATCAATGTCTCAATAAACCTCTTCTCTTCCTTACCTGCCTTAAACATGGACTCAACTGAGTTTCTCCTTCTACCAATACCCTATGTCCCCCTCAGTTCGAGAAGGTAGACTTAGTCATCATTTGGAACCCCCAAAACACATGTAGCTTCTCAAGATGGATATGCTCACTTTCCATCACCATTTGTCTTCATACTGATGCTCATATTGCATACTTTCCAGGACCTTCTACTCTAGAGGATGTTTCTAGAGTGATTGTGAGCATGCACTTTAAACACTGCTCAGAATAGAGGCAAACTCCAGTCTCACTTCACCATTTAAACAATCACAGCTAGATGGATGCAGATTTAACTTAGATGTGTACTGCTTCAGTTTGTCAATGTTAATAATCCTTCAACAACTCAATGCCACACTATCTTTGGCCACACCATCTGTAGCCTGTGCTAACCTCTCCTTACCTCCTTGCTAGCATACTGCTGTACGGAACTGTGCACTTGTTTAACAGTCTGGCTACCTTTCCTGAACACATGCCTGCCTGCAGGGGTGCTTTTATAGTGCCCACTCATACTTGCTCCCCATCTCCTGTCACCACCAGTTGCTTATCCAATAGACAGGACTAATAGATCCAGTGTGGTTGTGTGGGCGTTTCCTGCGTATTCAGCTAACAGCTGGTGGTTCTATGAAGTGTCCTACTTTCTGCGTCACTTTTTCCCCCGTTTCTAGTAAGATTATGACGTAAATTCTAAAGTTTCTTGTTTATTAGAGTCTGGGGAAGTCCACACAAACAGATTCTCTGAAAATCTGTATTAAAGATACTCATGGAGGCCCCTCCTTCGGGCTGAGAAGGAAAAGTATGATTTGCTTTGAATTAGTGGAGAGTTAGCTAGTTTCTTAGCATTGATTATTGTAATTTGACTGTATCTGGCTCTTTAATAGGTATAGCTCCTCCTAGAAAAGCATAAAGACTTTGATCAGTGTACTAATACTGACACAGAAGTCTGAAAGCATAAAGATTAGTATCAGGACCTTGGAATAGGAAATGTACAGTGTAACACTATACCCTAACCTTAAGATATTGCTGCTGGATTGCTCACCTTGCAATGTTGGTCCGGCCAAAATTTTTAATTATGCGAGGTTTTGAAGCCTAGAATATAGTAACTAGAAGGTGGACAAGCCGCACACGCTATTTGAACTCCATGGCAGCATCGCGACTGTCTGTGATTGAGTTTTAAGTTCGAACCGTTAGTAAACGGTAAGCCGGAATTTTTAGCCTTCCACTTTATGAACTATGGTACTTTTCTTATTCTTTTTTATTTTTGGATATTAGTAAAAAGGTTTTGTGTTAACTTGTTTTAAAAATTCTTCTCTTACCGATTGTCTTTACTGAAAAAGATTAAAAAAAAAAATTATAGAATTATCAAGTTACCACAATTGTCATCATAAATCTGCCACGCTGTCTCCTTCTTCAAAGCTATGGTACTAGAGGCCAGCAGAGTAACTTGGTAGAGGGCATTCTTTTGAGTGAACTATTGACTTTTTTTGTACACTTGAATAGATGGTTTGACAGAGTGAGATGTTTTCCTGTTCATTATCAGTAATGAAAGTGTTGTTTTCCGTTGGATTGGATTATCGTTTCCCAACTTACATATAGCATGTTTTGGTGTTGACTCATCATTTTTGTGTGTACTCATGAACATCGACCACTTCATAGTTATTTATTTGAAACATAACAATACAGTTTCGCAATGAATGTGTGTAAGCTCGCCAGCAAACTGAAATAATGGATCACCTAATAACACTATATCTCTCTACCTGCCCATGCTTTTTAACAGTCTTTGATTATAGTACAGTGCTGTTGTGAAATACGTAATACATCATGATAATTTTACTGCTATTACAGACTGATTTAAGCTATATGTACATGCATGTGTGTGTGTATGTGTTAAAATTTAATGTACTAAGGAAGCAGTAGACTGAAGCTACTCATGGGTGTGGTCCAGCCATGGCTTATGACTAGGAATGTTAGTCGTCACTCGAAAGTACAACACGTCATTTTTCAAGTATTGCGTATTTTTTTGAGGATCAAGTGGCAGCCTGGACAGAGACACAAACTCTGAAAGTCCATAGCCACTCCCGCCTGGTTTGCAGTGGTGATCATCACCTAACTTAATAGTTTGCTCCAAGTGATTACGATTGGCTAGCTGATTTAATAGCTCTACTGTGAAGTTTGCTTTGATAGGCCATTCAAGCTCATTGTCGTAAGGTCCATGCAAGACCTTTAAAAACACCGACATATGACTTCCTCCTACTTTAGTAATAGGATACACAAAAAAACACATCTTGTAGCCAGATGGGCTGGTAAGGAATGGTTGAAAGCAGTGGCGACTGCATGATTTCATCTTGTCACTGTACCCTTTCAGTTTAAAAGTAACGCTGTTTTGCTTGCATGATACAAAGCTTCTGAATACTTTCTTGCTTGAATCTTTAATTGGAACCTTAAGAGCAATCATGTTTAACTCCACAATCTTATCCAGGGCCATTTTGAGGTGAATATCCGAGTCTTCCTCGTGTGGCTTTATTTTCATACGCAGTCTCCTCTCCTGGCACCCTATGCTGGCATACTTGCAGTAGACCTCGGTATAGTCACATGACTCTCTCACATGTGACTCTATTTGCCCACGCTCCATGCGCATGCTGCAACCCTGGTTAGTGCAATCCACAATTTTCTTCTCACACTTTTCATCGTGTGATTCAGTGATGAATTTATAAGTGGCTATCATCCCACAGTAAGCACATGAGTATTTTCTTTCAGGACATACACTACTTAAGTGATCCTCCAGATCTTTCTTGAGTAGTTGAAATTGATCCTCAGGCGGTGTTTTGCCATTTTCTTTGCATTTATTTGGGCAGGATACCAATGCATAGCCACATTCTGCCACATGGTTCTCTAGTGTACCCACAGTTCCCTTCCAATCACAGCCATTGTCTTCATGGCTACACTGCACAGCCAGTGCCTGAATTTCTCGACGACCTAATATATTAGATATATAATTGACTGTACTACATAAGAAAGCACCAACTCACTTCTGTTGTCAATGAAATATTTTGCTACTGGAATTCTACAAGCTGGACAAGAACTTTCTTGCCAACTTTCAATGCAAGTGCTACAGAACAGCTTTCCACAGGCTTCTTCTTGCTTGGCTTCTTTAGCTACTTCATAACAGATACAACACTTGAGGGAGTCATCAGGATCCAATGTGAACACACAATCCATAGTTAGTTCAAGTCTAAACACAAGTTAGTTATGATAAATAGAAGTAGTTAAAATGTCAACCACGGCCTAAATAGGCAAAGTGTAAACTACACAGAAGTCACATGACTATCTGGAGTACACATCTGGATCTACTCTGACCATGGCCACTATCCTTGACATGTGTGAGGTTGAGGGGGTTATTTTCTTCTTTTATATATTTTATTTTTATTTTTTCATTTTGTGGCTGAAATGTGTTCTACTGTATGTTTGGGTTTGTCCTCTTCTTCTTCTTCTTTTTTCTTGGTGACTTGATAAACGAATAAAAAGAATTGGAATTTCCACTGGTCTGTTGAGGGTGAGACTATAGCATAGCAGTACCCCTTAACAGTATAAATACAGAATTGAAATGTTCAATTGCTGGTTGGTTGTTATAGCTCAGGGGCAGAGCACTTGTGCGTAAGCAAGTGGTCCTGGGCTGAGATGTTTTCCTGTTCATTATCAGTAATGAAAGTGTTGGTGCCAGGTGTGATGTGATTATCATTTCCCAACTTACACATAGCATGTTTTGATGTTAAGTCATCTTTTTTGTGGGTACTTATGAACATCGACCACTTCATGGTTATCTGTGCAAGCTAGCCAGCAAACTGAAATAATGGATCACCTGATAATGGTCATGAACTTTTTAACAGTCTTTGATTATACATGGTAGAGTGTTATGAAATACATAATACATCATGATACTACTGTTACAGACTTATTTAAGCTATATGGACATGCATGTGTGTGTGTTATATAATTTAATGTACTAAGCAAAAGGTAGGCTGAAGCTACTCATGGGTGTGGTCCAGCCATGGCTTATGACTAGAAATGTTAGGTGTCACTCGAAAGTATAACACATCATTTTCCAAGTATTGCGTATTTCTCTGAGAATCAAGTGGCAGCCTGGACAGAGACACAAACTCAGAACGTCCATAGCCACTCCCGCCTGGCTTGCAGTGGTGATCATCACCTTTAAACTTAATAGTTTGCTCCAAGTGATTACTATCGGCTAGCTGATTTAATAGCTCTACTGTGAAGTTTACTTTGATAGGCCATTCAAGCACACTGTCGTAAGGTCCATGCAAGACCTTTAAAAACACCGACATATAACTTCCTCCTACTTTAGTGATAGGATACACTAACAAACATATCTTATAACCAGATGGGCTGGTAAGGAATGGTTGAAAGCAGTGGCGACTGCATGATTTCATCTTGTCACTGTACCCTTTCAGTTTAAATGTAACGCTGTTTTGCTTGCATGATACAAAGCTTCTGAATACTTTCTTGCTTGAATCTTTAATTGGAACCTTAAGAGCAATCATGTTTAACTCCACAATCTTATCCAGGGCCATTTTGAGGTGAATATCCGAGTCTTCCTCGTGTGGCTTTATTTTCATACGTAATCTCCTCTCCTGGCACCCTATGCTGGCATACTTGCAGTAGACCTCGGTATAGTCACATGACTCTCTCACATGTGACTCTACCTGCCCACGCTCCATGCGCATGCTGCAACCCTGGTTAGTGCAATCCACAATTTTCTTCTCACACTTTTCATCGTGAGATTCAGTGATGAATTTATAAGTGTCTACCATCCTACAGTAAGCACATGAGTATTTTCTTTCAGGACATACACTACTTAAGTGATCCTCCAGATCTTTCTTGAGTAGTTGAAATTGATCCTCAAGCGGTGTTTTGCCATTTTCTTTGCAATCATTTGGGCAGGATACCAATGCATAGCCACATTCTGCCACGTGGTTCTCTAGTGTACCCACAGTTCCCTTCCAATCACAGCCATTGTATTCATGGCTACACTGCACAGCCAGTGCCTGAATTTCTCGACGACCTAATATATTAGATATATAATTGACTGTACTACATAAGAAAGCACCAACTCACTTCTGTTGTCAATGAAATATTTTGCTACTGGAATTCTACAAGCTGGACAAGAACTTTCTTGCCAACTTTCAATGCAAGTGCTACAGAACAGCTTTCCACAGGCTTCTTCTTGCTTGGCTTCTTTAGCTACTTCATAACAGATACAACACTTGAGGGAGTCATCAGGATCCAATGTGAACACACAATCCATAGTTAGCTCATGTTCAAACACAAGTTAGTTGTGATAAATAGAAGTAGTTAAAATGTCAACCACGGCCTAAATAGGCAAAGTGTAAACTACACAGAAGTCACATGACTATCTGGAGTGCACATCTGGATCTACTCTAACCATGGCCACTATCCTTGACATGTGTGAGGTTGAGGGGGTTATTTTCTTCTTTTATATATTTTATTTATTTTTTTCATTCCGTGGCTGAAATGTGTTCTACTGTTGGCTTAGGTTTGTCCTCTTCTTCTTCTTTTTTTTTTTTTTTCTTGGTGACTCAATAAATTATCTGAATAATCATATTCCACGAATAAATAGAATTGGAATTTCCACTGGTCTGTTGAGGGTGAGACTATAGCATAGCAGTACCCCTTAACAGTATAAATACAGAATTTAAGTGTTCAATTGTTGTTTGAGTTGTGGCAGATCACTTGTGCGTAAGCAAGTGGTCCTGGGCTCGATCCCTGGTGAGATGCAATCTTTTTATTCTGTCATGTTTAAAAAAATTTAATTACTTTTCTATTTTCTGTTGTAAATTATATCCTTACTAGTTCTGTAAATGTCTTTCTGTGGAGATTCTTATATCAGTATTGATTAGGTATTGGTAACTATAGATGAGTATTGTGCATACAACACCATTGGGTGGGTGTGTAACTTCTCCTGCTTTACTCTAGATCACTATCTGTTTCCCTCACAGATGATGTTAAGGACAAGTCCTCAGACAGACTCCATGCCACTGATAGTCGCAAGCGTCCACGTGAAGATGACCGTAGAAGGAGTCGTGAGCCGAGGAAGGACTTTACTAAAGCTCCTGATCCAGATGAGCCGGAGAAGATGGATGAAGAGGCAGTGCAGGAACTCATGACCAACTGCTTCTCTGGAGGAGAGGATGATAATGTAGTGGTGCTTGATGCCTGTAAGTCATGTTGTTGTTGTTGTTGTTGTTATTTTATTATTTACTGTTATTAATTATTATTGTTGTTTTAAGATTAAGTTAATGGACCACTCACGTCTGTTTTGATATTAAATCACAATGTTTCGATCGAGGTTGCTCGATCTTCCTCAGGTGATAATATAACTGAAATGGCTGGGTGGTGGTGACACAGAGAAGCTATTATAGTATGAGGTAGAATAGAGCTGTTAATGACTGAATGAAGGTGTTGATGTTAGAGTCGAATGATGCTGTCTATCGAGCAATCTTGATCGAAATGTTGTGATTTATAATAAAACAGACGTGAAATTAGCTGTACCACGTCGACAATAACTCTTCGGAATCATTATTGTTGTTGTTAGTGTGTGTATTTATTCATCCAATATTTCTGTTTGTAGACAATTCTGATCTCCATTTCATGATCAATGAGGATGGCCTAGGTGGGTGTGGTCTGTCCAAGGAAGGTTTTGCCAACCTGTGGGCGGCATCTCGTGCCTCTTGGGGTGTGAAAGGAGGCAAGTACATGTTTGAAGTGAAGGTGGAGAAGAACATTGAAGTAGAAGTGGAAGAATCAGAACAACATCCTCATGCGCTCAGGTAAGTTAGTGCAGTGTGAGTAATCAGTATTTGTTTAGTTGTATTTTTGTTGCTGTTTTTTTTTGTTTTGTTTTGTTTTCGTTATTTTGCGTGGTTTGTTTTTGGCAATTTATTTTGATTGTTATCATTATCATATGTGACCGGTTTTGGGAAAATCGACCTAAACGCGGCAAACAATTTTTTTCAGTATCCCCGGGTAAAGCCTTATGGGTCGATTTTTTTTCGGAAAAATTTTATGGCAGAAATGGATAGACACCAGTTAGCTCTAGCTTATGACGCAGTTGTAAGCTCTGGCCTGCTCTAGAACTCACACTAGGAGGCTAGAAACACTAGCCGGTTGGACTCGTGTACGGAGAGTTGCTAAGAAATTATTGGCGGGCTTTTCACTAACAGCGGGGAAAAAAACTGTAGCTAACTAATTCACTTACTATTCTACATAATTCACGTACTCACGCAATTCTCGCCATCATAGTTTCTTAAGGAGCCCTGCATTAAGCCTTTTAGACTTCTTTCAACCCGCCTGTAACCGGTTTATTCATAGTGTCCCAGAGACACGCAGTAATAGTATACAGACACAAGGCAGGGCGAAGACGGCTTGTGCTACAGCTTCCAAATTAGGAGGAAGGCATCCCAAGGTCCCGTGCAGCCTACTGGTAGAATAAATTAGAAAACTTTAGATGCCGCGTTTAGCCGGGTTTTCACAAATCCGGTCACATATAGGCTCATTGCTATGTAAAATAATTAGTTAAGAGGTTGTTTAGCTTGTCATAGCGAGGATTTTTCTTCTGTACACTTGTGCCACTGTTCAGTCATTAGTGAAACTAGAAGGTCCTTGGACCGTAACGTTTTTCTTTCTAAGAGAAATCCTTGCTGTGACAAGCTAGATAACCTTTTAACTACTTATATTGGTTGGTTTACTGCAAGTACTTTTTAGTATTAGTCTATGTTTTGGTATTAGTATTTATTGTTGTTGTTATTTCTATTTCAGAGTGGGCTGGTCAGTAATAGATTCTGATCTCAGTCTTGGAGAGGACAAGCTATCCTATGGGTTTGGAGGCACTGGCAAGGCGGCCACTAACCGCCAGTTCAAGGACTATGGGGAGGACTATGGACCCGGGGACTTCATCAGTTGCTTCGTGGTGAGTAGAAAAGAACAGTTTTAATTATATTTCTTAAAGCAGAGATACTTGTAGGTAAGGTTGATTTTATTATACACGAGAGTCAAACTTGGGAGGAAGTATGAAAACTATAGAAATACTTATGAGTACTTGCTAATTGTAATGAGTGCAAGCGGCCATTAGTACCAGTGTGTTTGATGCAGAGGGGAGGGGGAGCATTAGAATTTTCACCAACCTCAATCTACAGAATTCCTCTAGTACTCCATATTTGTTATATATGGTTTAATTTTATGTATACTGGTTGAAATGGTCATTACAACTAAATGCTCTGGTTTTGCTGTCCTATAATATTCATTTGGGTAGTGGGTGATAAGGGGGCTGGATCTAGTAACTTGTATCATATATTCCTATTAGCATGTTTTATTTGTATTGTCAAGGTCACTTATAGTTAAGTGTTACAAATGTCAATGTTGCATTTGTATTGAGTTTAAATAGTATATTTATGTGTCTCTCTTTACTATTTTTTCTTCCCCCAGGATTTAGAAAGTACTCCAAAGACTATATCTTTTGCAAAGAATGGCACTTTCTTTGGCACAGCCTATGAGTTGGGGACTGAGTTGCGGAATGAAGCTCTCTTCCCTCACATTGCCACCAAGAATGTGGAATTCACAGTGAACTTCTCTTCCCCAGTGTGGTGTGAGACTCCCGACAGTGAGGGGTATTTGCCTATCGAGGAAGCTCAAGAGGATCACAAGGTTCGTGCCCCCAAGGCGCCAGCGTCTAAAGATGAATGTGAAGTGATCATGATGATTGGACTGCCAGCATCTGGGAAGACGACGTGGGCTCTGAAACACAGCTCTCAGAACAAAACCAAGAGATACATGATTCTAGGTGGGTCTGGTTTTAGTGTACTGTTAAGTGGGGGGGAGGGGGAAGGGGGGAACTAAAGGTGTAACTTAAACTTTGCTCAGTTTTTTGTTTGTTTGTTTCTTTATTTCTATGTTTGTTTCTCTTCTCTCTAATTTATGTGTTGAAGCATCAGAGCCAGCTACACTCTCACCTCTGTTATCCGGAGAATATGGGACCATAAGGTGTCCGTGACTAAGTAATGTCTGCAACTCAAAAATAATAATAGGAAATTTTTCTCTTTTCAACAGCCAATATTTTTAATTATAACTTAATTATTTCAGCCGAGAATGACTGAATCATTTAACTCAAAAATACTTATTAAGAAGTATGAACATAAAACACTCACAGGCCCATTTCCTATCAAAGAGTTCTAAAACGCCACCAGTCAATTAGCAGTAGACACACTCACTGTTGATTATTTCACTCCTTCAGTATATTACACGACGTAGCATGCAAGAATTTTTTTGCCTAATGATGTTGGCTTACATACTACACTGATGTCGTTTACTATCAATCGCTGTTAGTTGGTGTCCAGTATAGATGTGTCTGTAACTATGGCGAACAGATGAGAGGTTAAATCGTATCTGTTTGTCCTTTGTCTCTTCGTGTATGTTTTATTTGTCATGATTCTTTATTATATTAAGTAGTATATCATTTGTGATGTATATTGTTTAGGCACTAATCAGATCATGGAAAAGATGAAGGTGTGGGGTTTGGGCAGGAAACAGAATTATTCAGGTCGATGGGAAGTTCTCATCAAGAAAGCCACTGATATATTGAATAAGATGTTCCTGCTGGCTTCTAAGAGTAGCTGTCCACGTAACTACATCCTTGACCAGGTTAGACCAGCGCACATGACTGACTGCCATATTTTGGGTTTTCTTTCTACTGGTATAAATGTACTGTATATCTTCATGGTGTAAATATCACCATCAAAAGTAAAAGTATTATCAAGTTTTGATCCTTCATATAAACTAAATTGAAACTTTCTCACTTGAAGGGGTTTATAGAGAAATGTGAAGGTCGGTAAAATGTGTGAAGGTCTTGGAAGTCAAGGGTTGTCGTAGCTCAATGGCTAGAGTACTGTTGGCTAAAGCCTGTGGTCCTGGGTTCAATTCCCCAGTGACAACTAAGATTTTTTCATATTTTGCCTAGACCCCTTTAAGTCAGATAGTTTCAATTGAAAGTATTTTATCACTACTTTATTGTAATATTATTTTTTAGTTGAAAGAGTGGCTTATCACTAGAATTAATAGTTGTAAATTGATGTTATTTTCACTCCATACAAGTTTAAAAAAAAATTATTATTTTTTTAATTGATATATTTTTTCAATTATTCTCTAGACCAATGTTTATGCCGGTGCCCAGAAGCGCAAGATGAGTTATTTTGACGGGTACCACAATAAGGCTCTTGTAGTTATTCCTCCTCACCATGAACTCAGACGACGGACGAACCGTAGGAACGAGGAGATGGGCTCCCCTGTGCCAGAAGATGCCATCAATGCCATGAAGGGTGAGTTTGTTTTATTGCGCAGGGAGTGTTGTTTCTCTCAATTTCTAGTCAGCTTCACTTTGCCTCTGGGGAGATTGGGATCTATAGTTAGTGTTTCCTAGCCTTAAAAATTGGAAAATTTCCATTTATTTTAACAGGTGAGAGGTGAAACGTAATATTTATTTCACACACACACCGTAAACTGCATATTGAATTTTAGATATTTACAGTAGAATTTTAGATATTTACAGTATTGTGAAGTGGGTGTATGATGCTATTCATGGTTCACTCTCTCGATTTGCATACTTTTACTAAACTCCAACTACTAAGCCTGTACATGAGCTATCAATGTTAGATTGTCTCTGTGTGAGGATGTGAGTGGCAGAATGAGTTTCATGGTTGCTTTCCTTTCTCGAGTGCAGATTCTGAAGAGGCTGACTCTTGGGGAATAGATCTAAGTCTGGTGTTGCCTTTTCGCCCAAACTAGACTTTAATTTATTAATTTTCACTGAAAAACTAATTAAAAAAAAAAGCAGGGTTGCTGTCTAATACATTAAGTTGTATTTAAATACTTATTTTTAATTGTATTTTCAGATTTAAAAGGTGAAGTAGTTATTTCATTTTCAAATACATTTTAACATTTGAATGAATTAGTAAAATGACTTTGATCCCTTGAAACATATTTTTACTTGTTGATTCATTCTATAATTCTTTAGTTCTTGAAATTACAGAATTAGTGAGGTATTTGCATTTAAATACTATTCGGAGTATTGATCACAACTCCACAAAAAAGAGAGAGAGAGAGAATTGCTGATCTATTTGAAATAGCCTGAGTAATAATGTGTATTCTAAAAGACAATATATAGATTTTTAATAGCTTTTACTACATAGAGTTAGCATTCTGTGATATAATAGTTATAATTGAAACCTTTGGTTATATTTAGTATACTTGATTGAGGCAAAGTGAAGCTGTGGGTTGGTATCATGTGTTGTTACTTGTCTTTCTTGGTGTTTAGAAATAGTGCTTCCGTAGCAACCTCCTTAGTGGCCTCTCTTTTACTATAGTTCAATTGTAGTGAATAGAATGGCATTAGATCTTGTGTGTACTCATAGCCTTCAGGACTAGCATTTAACAGAAGCCTTATTGGCTTACATGTTGAGTTATGTCAGCACAAAATTTGAGCCATTTCTTTAATCTCTTGACACTGACAATATTAAACATCTCAAGCTTCTTTTAATTCTGCAGCATTCTTTAGGGAAGGATGAATCTTTTTAGTGACAGATCTTGGACCTTGATATGGAGAAGTCTGTACTTACCTATTGTTTTGAAGGTGTCTTCTTTGAAACTTATTATTTTCTGGAGTTGATGAAGTACACAGTCTTGTAATTGAGCTTGTGCGTTGGTGACTGGCAATTTCTTTTATTCATTGTATATATATAAAGCCTAGGATTAAGCTTCTTCACATACATATTATGTCAGTTTATCATTCGCCTTTGTCAAAGAACTAATTTTTCTCTCCAATCAATCACCCATATAGCTTAGAGATTGCATTTCCTGCAAGATTCAAAAAATAATCTTTGTCTTATCAAGTCATAAGTATAGTTCGTCAGTTTAGCAATGAAGAGAATTATTATCAGCTTATAACTTCTAATTTGGTCAATGGGCAATCTATGCGTATATAGCTGTATGAAGTTTTCAGTGATAGAAGAAGTGACAAATTGGCAACTTCTTAGACGTTGTTATGTCTTCCAGTTGTCTAAAAGCAAAAGGAGATAACTCAATTTCAGCATCCACGCAACTGGTATAAACTTATTTAATTATATTGGCACAGCATATAGCAGCGATGATCAATAATATTAAAGTCTGACAATAAACAATAGATTGATATATTATCAGTGCAACTTTGATGAGCTTTGGGTGTTTGAGGTGGGAAGGAACTCTTAAGCAGTTGCTGTAGACTAGAAGTAAATTTCAGGTAAGTGGTTCTTATCTTGTGGATATTCTTATGGCATACCATGTCAACAGGCAGTGTTTCTTGTAAGAAATGGCTCTTTTAAAAATAATAGCTCAACATGTCTTACTATAATATTAAAAAAAAAATATCGAAGTGAAAAGAATTAATTATAATAGCACTAGCTTAATTGAAAACATCAAGAGTAATTGTGCTTTGAAGAGGTATCAAGAAATATTGTCAACATTATACCAGAAGCTTTACTTCATGTAATATATATTCACAAGATAATCATCTGTTTTATTCAAATCTTTTCCTTTTTACGTAGCAAAATGTTAAACTATGTTTAATTTTTAATTCAAAAATTCTATATACTATTACATTTCATCATTAATATTATCATTGTAATTTTTGTCAAATTGTAACGAGTTTTTGCAGTGTCCTTCCTTTATAGGAGAATTTATGGAATTATTGGATTTGAAAGATTGTATTGATTCGTTCCAATTCTGTGCAAAAAAAAAAGAAAAAGAAGTTTAATAAAAGCATATTTAAAATTACAGTAGTCCGTGTTTGATTAGCATATAGTTTCAAAGCATACTGCCTAAAATGTTCCCACAATGCCTATTCCTTATCAAACGATGGATGGAAATAATGTCTGCAAATTTCAGCTTTCACGAGTCAGATATGACTGAATGTATATATTATTACCTCACTAACAGTGAGCACAAGTTTATTGAACGTCAGTCCACCTTCATCGACTGCAGCCCTCTTCTGGGACTGAAAGACGGATGTCTCCTGTTAGTGGGTATGCCATATTGTGGGATATGATGGCCTCATAACATTTCTGTACATGACTTAACTGTGAAATTATTGACATGGAATTGTAATTCCTATTGGGCTATTTCCTTCAGCTTTTGACATCCTTACAAATTTAAGAAGCCTCTTCAAAGCAGTGTCCAGCTTCTGGAAGTGAGCATTCTGCACTCAAGCATTTGGAAGTCCTGGAGCAGTTTTTATATATGAACGTGTATGAGTGTCATTCCTTGTGTTGAGCTTTTACCATGAAAGCTTTTTATTCCAGTGTTTCATTTCTTCATTACAGTGTTCGAAGCAAAGCCTCTGCATTCGTTCTTCGAAGCATTATGTATCGGTATATGAGTGGCTATAAGCTTTATAGGGAGATCGTGTGCGGGTTGGGGGAGCAACTATATAGGGTATTAGAATTTTGTTGTTCTTGATGTGTTAATTTCCTCTTACTAATTGTCTTTGTTTTGTTTTTACACCTTCAATGTACCATTAGCCAACTTCAACATCCCAGCTACTGGAGGCATATTTGAAGAAGTGAAATTTTCTGAAATATACGGGGCTGCTGCCGAAAAAATTGTTCGCCAATACAAGGACGATGCTCAAGGAGTTACTCCTGAATACTCGAGTAACAAAAAGTCTCGTTATAATGATAATGTAGATGTGCGAGGAAAATATCCGCCTCCTTCATCAAGGCCATCTTCCCGATATGATCACCATGGAAGTGGAGGTGGTTATATGTAAGTTAAATTACATATCAGCTTCTTCTTTTTTTTTTTTTTTCTTTTTTTTTTTTTTTTTTTTTGACACTTTTATTTACTTTGCTTAGGAGGGACCCATATTATGGAGGTGCTGGTAGTGGTGGACCTTACCGCTCTTACCCTCCACCTCCCATGCCAGTGTATTCTAGAGGAGGAGGCTACCATTCCCCAAGACCCTCCTACTACGACAGGCCGTATAGTGGAAGTGGTGGTTACGGATCCAGTGGTGGGTATGGGTCATCAGGAGGTTCAGGATACAGAGGATCTGGAGGACGAGGTGGATATGGTAGTGGTGGCTATGGAGGAAGTGGTGGTGGCGGTTACGGGGGAGGAGGAAGTGGGGGAGGAGGCTATGGTGGTAAAGGTTATGGAGAAGGAGGCTATGGTGGAGGTTATGGAGGTGGAGACAGAGGAAGAGGAGGTAGTGGTGGCTACGGTGGAAGTGGAGGGAGCTATGGCAGTGGTGGGGGAGGCTATGGCGGCAGTGGAGGTTATCGAGGATCATCTGGAGGCTATTATGGAAGGTACTAACTAGACTTTTTTCTCAACTTTTTTGAATATGCATTTACAGACAATAATTTTATGTAATTTTTCATTTCTGAATTTACATGCATGACTTCTTGTTTTCTTGTATCACACAATTGTTGTTTTCTTGAATGAAGTTTTGTGGTTGCTGCATACGGCCTTTGCGACTAAATGTAATTAAGTTTGGCAAGCAGGCTAAACTCGCGAATAACAATTGAGATTCTGTGTGTTTTTTTGTTTTTGTTTTTTAATTTAATTGTATTTTGACTGTGCCACTAATTATTTAAGTTGCACAGCCATTTTTACCTGGACAGAAACGAAAGAATGCAGTTCTAAAATTTGAGTATGTGGTTATCAGGGTGGTCTGTACTACTGTACCTAGCCACGCCTATTTGTATAACCCACTGCTTTAATGCACATTCCTGTCTGAAAGTGTATACGTCAGACTGATCAACAATAGTCATTGTTTCTTGCTGTATTTTGGTGAATTATAGTAGCACTAGCTGAATAGAAAAATGAGAGTAGGTGTGCTTTGAAGAGGTATCGAGGAATATTGTCAAAAATTGTAAGTGATTACTTCATGTTCACAAGTAGCTAGCTAATCAGATTTATTCAAATCTTTTCATTTCTATGCAGAACTATATTTAATTTGTAATCCTAGAATGGCTAAGGCTTGCTTGCAGGTGTGGATTGCACGAGGAGGGTGGAGGCGAGATCAACCATCATCTGCATTGTCCTAGCAATATCCCAACTCCACCCACTAATTGTCCTTGAGACAGTACAAATAATGACAAAATGTTTCCCATACTTATTAATTATTAGTAACTAGTACACAATAACAAATGTTTCTTTCAATTATGAATCATAACTACATACTGGGGAGGGTTATTCAGGAGGGGTTGGGGGGGGGGGGGAGACAGACATATTGTAAAGTAGGTAGTTCTATGGTAGTTAGGTTCACCAGACTATACTTTATCATGTATTCATAAGATGAAGAACTCAGAACTGATTAAATTGTGTCAATAAAAATTAATGATTTATAGTAGCTTATCAGGAAGTAAGGTTAACCACAAAATATGAATAACAATACACACGAGGTTATTACAGGACAGGTTGGTCTCGCCTTCACCCTCATACAATCCAGAATAGCATTCAGCTGCGAGCAGCCCTATCCATTCTGGGATTGTACTTCAAAGGGCTCTGGCTCAATCAACCTGACAGCTTCTCAACAATGGACAAAACTGGTGTTCCCATTTTGTCCTTTATTCGGAAGTTCGACTGTACACAATGACAAATGTTTCTTGCAGTTATGAATCATAACGATTGTAGTATCTGTGGTTTACTGTGTATTTCCTTTGGTTTAGTTTTGTGTCCCATGACAATCACCTTGTTATCTAATGAACGTTCAAAATTATGTAAAGTCATTCATTCAAAAGATGAGTTGTCAGTTATTGTAAACTGTTGTGATGTTGTCTATTGAAATAAACATTTGAAATCTATATTGAGTGAACCCAGGTAACGACTATTTTGGCGACGAGGATTATTCGATACCCAATGGCTACTGCTTTGCTTGGTCATATAGAACAATTTGACCCTGCTGTGGAGCAATGGACTCACTATGTGGAGCGACTGGAACAGTTTTTCGTGGCTACTAACGATGTCACAGGTGAAGACAAGAAAGACAAAAAAAGGGCTACGTTTTTATCGGTGATGGGGCACGATGCCTACAACCTGTTACGAAGCCTGATAGCTCCCGAGAAACCATCAGAGAAGTCTTTTGAAGAGCTGGTCGCCGTATTATCGGAGCACTACAGCCCTAAACCTACTGAGGTTATGCAGAGATATCGGTTTAACTCACGATCAAGGAAGGAAGGAGAGTCAGTAGCAGATTATGTAGCAGCACAACTGAGAAAACTTGCAGAATTTTGCCTTATGGGAACTCGCTCGACAAGATGCTTCGAGATAGATTGGTATGGGGTGTGAAAGACCCTAGTATCCAAAAGAAACTGCTCAGCGAACCAGACTTGACTTTGATTCGAGCTATTCAAATCGCTCAGAGCACTGAGACAGCTGAAAAGAACTTACGAGAGATGGACAGTAACCGAGAGAGCGAGTCGAAAAGGGTGCAGTACGTCGCGGATGGAAAGCGGCAACAGTATGGAAAAGGGAAATATGAAAGGACTGTGCGAACAGAGCAAAGGGGCAACTCAGGAAAGGAATGTTTTCGTTGCGGAAGGTTAGGACACAATGAACAGGATTGCTTTCACAAAGAAAGTGTTTGTCACAACTGCAAGGGTCGTGGTCATTTGGCTGCTGTGTGCAGAAAACCTAAGACGGGAGCAACCTCAAGGAGAGACGATATCGACTGGTGCAGGCAAGAGGCGGCAACCTGTGAGGCAAATCATCGAGGATTCCGAGTCGGATGAGGATGCTCTAGCTGAACCTCTGGGTTTGGTGGAAGAAGTTGGCTCGGTGAAAGGTGTGTATCAGCCTCCAATTCTGGTATCATTGCATCTGGATAGTATGGAGGTAGATACTGGGGCCTCCTTGTCTGTTATGTCAGATAAGCAATGCAACAAGTTGTGGCCGGGAGGAGTTTAAAACCAACCTCGTTAGATTAGAAACTTACTCAAAGGAACCACTAAAGGTCATGGGTTCGTTAGATGTGAAAGTAGGGTATGAGCAACAGGATTGGCTGAAAGTAATTAAGTTAAATTGGTCAAGAATAAATTGCACGGAGCACCGGCATTGCATGAGCTTATTGAGAAGTATGCTGAAATATTTCAATCTGGGTTGGGTACTTTTAAAGGGCCCGATGTAGCAATTGAGGCAGACCCTGAAGCCACACCTCGATTTTGCAAGGCCAGGCAATTGCCTTATGCCATGAGAAATATAGTTGAAAAGGAACTTGATCGATTAGTGAGTGAAAGGACCTTAGAAAAAGTTGAGTATGCAGATTGGGCAGCACCCATAGTAGCAGTTTTGAAGAAAGATAAGAAAGCAGTCAGAATATGTGGGGATTTCCGGATGACTGTCAATCCAGTATCAAAACTAATGAGATACCCCATTCCAAAGATAGAAAATTTATTTGCAACATTGGCCAAAGGGAAATTATTTACGAAGTTAGATTTAGCCCAAGCTTATCAGCAGTTGAAATTAAATGCTAAAGCAAAAGAGTTAGTGGTGATTAATACTCATAAGGGGTTGTTTCTGTTGGAAATGGAATCACCCAATTCTCCTAACGATACTTACCTGAATGTTGAACCTATTACATCACCATTAATTGTTTTCTATTTTTAGACGGTGTTGATATTCCTTTCCCGTGTTTTTGCTCACGCTTGATTTCTGTAATCATTATCTTTGCAGTAAATAAATCTATTGTATAATCGCTATCTAAAAGACACTCTCACTTAAAAGGGGAACTGTTCAACAGGTTATGGGCCCAGTCTCGGAATTTTAGACAGGCGATGGCAGAGTCAAAGAGTACGTTGATCACTGCTCTAAAAGGGGAAAAAAGCAAGCACCACGGCCGATGAACGTAACTCAGCTGAAATCATTTATGGGCTTAATTTCATACTATGGGAAGTTCTTACCGCAATTATCGACATGTTTGGCCCCTCTGTTTAAATTACTGACTAAAGGGGTGGACTGGAAATGGTCATCAGCTCAGGAAACTGCTTTCGAGAAATCAAAGAAATTACTAGCAGCAGCTGATATCTTAACTCATTTCAACCCAGAGCTACCGGTAGTAGTAGCTTGTGATGCCTCAGCATATGGTCTTGGGGCAGTTCTAGCACACATTTTTCCGGACGGATCGGAGAGACCAATAGCATATGCGTCATGAACTCTAAACTCAGCTGAGCGCAATTATTCACAAATTGAGAAAGAAGGTTTATCGTGTGTTTTTGGTGTGAAACGATTTTATCAGTGTCTTTTTGGACGCGTTTTCACTCTTATAACGGATCACAAGCCTCTACTGAGTTTATTGAGTGGACAGAAACCCACTTCAGCTCAAGCGTCGGCAATAATTCGTCGTTGGTCTTTGTTTTTCTCAATGTTTGAGTATAACATCAAGTTCAGATGCACTTCTGACCACGGGAATGCAGATGCGCTGAGTCGGTTGCCGTTAAGTGATACTGTCGAGGAGAATGACGTGCCTCCGGAATTAGTTTTATTGGTAGAGCATTTGGATTCCTCACCTGTTACAGCAAGCCAGATCAAGCAATCTACAATGTGTGATCCAGAACTAGCAATGGTATTCGAGTACGTTCAGCATGGTTGGCCTGGAAAGTCAGCTGTATCATCTAGTTTGAATCCATTTTATCAGAGGAAGGAGGAACTGTCAGTGTTAAATGGTTGCTTACTATTGGGAGCACGGGTGGTAATACCAAAGTCTTATCGAGCTCATGTGTTGACTCAACTACATGAAGGTCATCCGGGAGTAACCAAAAATGTAAGGATTATCAAGAATGTATGTGTGGTGGCCAGGAATTTCCAAGGATATCGAGGACATGGTTAGTGATTGCACAGAGTGTCAACAACATCAGTCTACTCCGCAAGTAGCTCCACTTCATCCATGGTCTTGGCCTACCAGACCCTGGGCCAGGCTTCACATTGACTATGCTGAAGGACATATGATACTTATTATGGTTGACGCACACTCTAAGTGGATTGAAGCAATTCCCACTTCCGGAAGCACTTCATCAGTGGTGATAGAGGAACTAAGGTGTGTATTCTCACAGTTTGGATTGCCAGAGTCCATTGTGTCAGATAACGGGTCATGCTTCACCAGTGCCGAGTTCAGATCATTTTTGAAGAAAAATGGAATTACACAAGTTACATCTGCTCCTTATCATCCATCTACGAATGGATTGGCAGAGCGATCAGTACAGCTGGTAAAGCGTGGCCTCAAGAAAGTGAAGGAAGGATCCATTCGAAGCCGTATTGCCAAAGTTTTATTTGCCTATAGACTCGTACCTCAGAACACCACGGGTTCATCACCAAGTGAACTGTTGTTGCGTTGTCGTCCCAGGTCACGCCTGGATCTTCTGAAACCACACAGTGCTGAGCGAGTGGAGTATCAACAGGGAAAACAGATTGAGAAGCATGATTTACATGCCAAGGAAAGGAGATTTGAGGTTGGTGATCAAGTGTTTGTGAAGAACTATCGTTATGGTGAACAGTGGGTTCCAGGAGAAATACATCAGAAGACGGGACCTGTATCAGCTCAGGTTCAATTATCGAATGGTCAGTATCGTTGTTGTCATTTTGATCAGATTCGTCGAAGATCAACAGAAGCAATTCAGGATACACCTCCAGACGACAGGGAACTTGTGATTCCAGCAGTACCTCAATCTCAGCCATTGGTCGAGACAAATGAACAGTCATCGTCAATCGTATCAACAGATGAAAACTCACCACAGAATTCATCAGATAATGCAAGACCAATCACCAGGAAGGAATATCCCAAGAGAGAGAGAGAAAACCGGTCGATCGTTATGGATTTGAACGCAAGACCTGAAATTAATTGGAATACTTGTCGTTAGTATTGTTGCAGTTTGAGTTATGTTATTAGTATTTGGTGTGTGCAATGTTTTGTTAGTATTTTTGGTTTTTGCTTAAGGAAGGAGGAATGTAGTATCTGTGGTTTATTGTGTAGTTTCTGTGGTTTACTGTGCATTTCCTTTGGTTTAGTTTTGTGTCCTGTGACAATCACCTTGTTATATAATGAACGTTCAAAATCATGTAAAGTCATTCATTCAAAAGATGAGTTGTCAGTTATTGTAAAGTGTTGTGATGTTGTCTATTGAAATAAACATTTAAAATCTATATTGAGTGAACCCAGGTCACGACAACAATGTACATACTGGGAGGGTTATTCAGGGGGGGGCGGCGGACATATTGTAAAGTGGGTAGTTCTAATGGTAGTTAGGTTCACCAGACTATACTTTATCAAGTTGTAACTATTCATAAGAATGTAGCATTGAGATACAGAACTCAGAACTGACTGAATTGTGACAGTAAAAATAAATGATTTAAAGTAGCTACTCAGGAAGTAAGGTTAGCAACAAAATATGAATAACAACAATACACACGAGGTTATTACAGGACAGGTTGGTCTCTCCTTCACCCTCCTCATACAATCCAGAATAGCATTCAGCTGCGAGTAGCCTTATCCATTCTGGGATTGTACTTCAAAGTGCTCCGGCTCAATCATCAACTTGTTTTGTAGCCCAACACCTTCTTGGTGAAATGTTCTGCAGTTGACTCTGCCTTCCTTGGCCTATAATAGTATCTGCAGAAAGTGTCTTCCTTAGACCATCCTGCTCTGTTCAGAATTTCCTGAGTCGAAATGCCTGACATTGTAGCTGCTGTAGCTGCTGCTCCCCTTGATGAATGAGCCTTGAATTCACCTAGGCCCGCTTCTATCAGGATATCTTTAACCCATCTTGCAATGGAAGAGGATGATACCCACTTAAATTGGGAGACTGTGGCCAAAAATAGCTATTCTGACCTGTGGCCACTCGTTTGTTTCTCATAATGCTCCATGCATGCAACCGGACATAACTCTTTCCTTGAAGCAAGCAGTGCACACCTCTTACACTCTGAGTCCTCTTACTGCCCTTCAAGAACGACCTCACTAAATCTGGACTTAGAGTGCTAATAACATTGCTACCTTCTTGGTGATCTGCCTCAGGGATAGCTTGTCATTAGCTCCCCAACTCCTAATGAGTTGCAGTACTTCTGACACATCCCAAGTATCTGAGTTGAGTGGGTCTAAGGTTTCATTAACCTTGACTCTAAGGGGTGCTGCCCACTGGAAAACACTCAATAGGCATGTGCGTAAAAGAATAGCTAAATCTGTAACAATTGACTGAGCGGTACTGTTTACCCTGTTTGAATTCCGTTGCTATATAGGAAGTCTAATATTGACTGGATATTCGCAGAAAAGGCACAGAGACTTCTTGTCTGACACCACCTTTCCTATCTCTTCCAAGTTGAATTGTAATTGGCATTGGTTTTGCTTCTCCACGAACCCATGATGAGCTCAATTGCTCTCTCAGAAATAGATTGTGCTTTAACCCTTTCGTTCCCAATCCCGCTTAAAAGCGGGTGAAGACCGGTTGGCTTCTCCGAATTTTAAAAAATAGTTACTTTATAGCTAGAACCTTCAGATTGCATACACAGGTGCCCAATGCGTTGGAGAAGCATCTAAAATAGCTTTCAGCCAGGGCTGCTTCGACAGTACCTCACAGCAGTTGCGTTTATTTCTTCCTCGGCAAAAAACAACAACATCGGTTCTCCGTCGAATTTTAAAAAAAGTTACCTTCTTCACAGCAGCTTCATTTATGGATCCAGTCATCTCCAGAGCTTTGTAGAAGCAGCGAAAAATTGCTTGAGCCCAGTAGCCTTCCATAACACATTGAAACAACCGCTTCTTTGCCGACCAAGACTTTGCGGTTTGACTTACTGTCTTCTTTTTTTTTTATAAAATCGCCAGTTCAACTGGGGGCCTCCCCATTACGTACAGTCTTAGGTAATGCTTATTACATCACAGGAAAAAAGTGAGCGTGTCGTGTGATCCAGGTAACTATGCAAAAAAAAATTTTTTTCGAAGTCAATTTGGAAAGATGGCGTCTACCAGTTACAGTGCTGTGGAAGTTTTATACTTGCTTGATACTGACTCTAGCGACTCAGGATCAAGCGGAGAAGAGGGAGACGACATCTAGGGCTATAGGAGGCCCTGTATCAGGGTTGGAGACCAGACCCCGTCAACTCTGACACTGACAATGGAAGTCAAGAAGATGATCGATGTAAGCTTGTCTTTCTCTTGTCTTTCTCTTGAAAACTAGCAAGCTTCTGTTGTGGAAAGGACTTATTTATAGCTATATTGAGATGGAGAAAGCTGTTTAGCTATAATATATATATATTTCATTGAGTTTTGAGATTTGAAAGTGGGTTGTGGTTTGTTGAACAATTTCAAATTTTCAAAAAAATTTAATTTTTTTTACCAGAATGTACTACTAGGACCAGATGTGTATGCAGTCACTGACCCGATTGTGAAGAGGGATTGTGAAGAGGGATTGTGAAGAGGACGCAGATAAGGCAACAGGAGCAGAGTCTTCCATTGACAAGGAGAAGATGCTGGACCTGGCGAAGTACACTCGGAGCCCCACCCCCCCTCCCTCCCAAACAAAAATCCTTTATGAAACCGCATACAATACATCATAAAGTTGCAATTATATAGGATCATGAATAATTTGTTGTTTGTATTACAAATATCTTTGTTGTTGGTGTTTTTGTGTATATGAAATTGTTTTGTAGTGGAGCTCGACGTCCAATGGTGTATGTTCCTTGTGGACACTCATAGATGTCTCCTACATTATCACAATCAGCACCACACACAACAAACAACATATTTTATTGTTGAACTAATATAATATTGGTATAAAGTACATCAAACAATATTATTTCTATTTTTTTATTATTATTATTGATGGGAAAAGTGGAATTTTTGGGGAAAAAAATTTTTTTTTTTTAAAAGTAATAGTAGAGGGCCTAAATATTATTCAATTTTCTCAATCAAAAAATGAGGGGAATCCCAAACTCTTGGTCTATTTAGTGATATATGGTTGCTATGGGGTTTTCCCAGCCAGCATCGAGTTAAAAAAATAAAACGGTAATGCACTATTCCGTGGTAGGAGATTAGATTTTTCCGCGCGCGTCCAAACAATTCGGGAACGAGAGGGTTAAAACTGTCTCCTGAGACCTTCCATGCGACCAACTGCAGTTAGTTGTGCAACACAAATAGACAATCGCAGCTGGAGAATGGTTGAATAACCCCAATTCTTACTGGCACGAGGAGAGGGTAGTCCACTAACATATTCAAAGTCATTGGAAACCATGGTTGGGTCCTCCTGATCAGGACTAGCACTGTCCTCTCCAACTGGACTTTTCTCAGAACCCTCGCTACCAGGCACCATGGTAGGTGGGCATAACTGATATTGCTACCCAACTCTGAGAGAAGGCATCTGTTGCTGCCTCTGGGTCTGTTCTCTAGCTGTAGAAACGGTCCAGCTGAGTTGTAAATTGAGTAACAAAGAGGTCCATTGAGAGCGGATTACAATACTTGTTTAGCAGTGCAAAGAGACCTGGATCCAACATCCAATTTTTCCTGTCTCTCAAGTACCTGGAAAGGTAGTCTACTGTCACATTGACCTTCCCTGGCAGATGCTGGGCTTTTATCTCCAGTGAATGGGCCAGGCACCAATATCAGATCTTCTTTGTTAGCTCCGTTAGTGGGCTTGACCATGTTCCTCCCATCTTGTTCACAAGGCCACCACTGCTATGTTGTCTGTCAGAATCAGCACTGACTTGACCTTCTCCTTCAAAAATGTTCTCAGGGAAAGGCACACAGCTGAAGTTCCAACCAGTTGATGTGGTGAGTTCTCTCCTCTGGGCTCCAGCAACCACCTGTCTTTTCTCCCTGTGAGAAAGCACCCCATCTGATATCGGAAGCATCTGTTTCTATTGTGATCTCTGGGCTCAATCCCGAAGTTGTCTTCCCACTCCTACTGTCTAATTCTTGGACAACCACAACAGATCTTCTTTGGCCTCCTGTGTCATTTTGATCTCTCCATTGTAGCCTGCTCCATGCAGTGCCTGATGCTTCAGCCTCTGCAAGCTCCTGTAGTGCAGGGATGCTGGATGAACTGCCAAGATTGCTTCAAGGGTTGTCGCCTCCTTCTTTATGTGCTATGCTATAGCTTGTCCCTTGGCAATCTCAATTTTAGATTGACCAAGTTGATCATGAATTCTAAAAACTCCAGTTCCTGAGTAGGATCAAAGTGAGATTTTGGGTGATTCACCAGGAATCCAAAACTTTCCAGCAACCACTGAGAAGCTGGTGTGCTCCTTGAGGGTCATCCTGGACTGTGACATCAGCAGCATATCATCCAAGTAAGTCACACATCGAATCCCTCTGGCCTGAAGGAAACATACTACTGGGTGAATTATTTTTGTAAAAGTTATTGGGGCCATTGATAGGCCGAATGGAAGGCAGTGAAACTCATACGCCTGGTCGGCCCAAATGAACCTCAGATACTTGTGATGGTCCTTGTAGATGGGCACTGCTAGAAGGCATCCTTCAGATCTATCCGGGTGAGGCAGTCCCGCTTCTGTAGCAAATCTCTCACTGCTCCTCTATCCTGAAACTCTGCCTCTGCAAGAGGCTTCAGATCCTTTTTCAGGTGCTTTAGAATTGACTTTCTTCTTTCCACAAGTGAGCCGAGGCATTTCCCTGCAATGCTAGGGAGCATTTGACCAAACCTTCCATATCCACCTTTCTCCCCTGGCTCCTCTCATGCAGACCCCATGCCAATGGGCCTGCTGCATCTAGTGTGAATCTACATAATTTACTGAGGATGCTGTCCTGAATTTTAGCTAACTTGGGAACAAGGCTAGTTACTGCCTCATCTAGCTTCGGAGGGTGGACCGGATCCACTGATGGTGTAGGGAACTTGTTTACTGTGGACTTTCTTTAATCATTTTTGAGTGGCTTGCCAGATATAGACTTCAGAAACTTTAGGGTGTCCTCAGAAGGGACAAAACTTCTCTTGGCCGGAGGAGTCTCCTCCTCCTCACTTTCATTCTCGGAGCTGCTGTCAAGCAGCTCTCTCCTCTCACTTCCAGAAATGAAAGGATTGGCATCTTCTTCTGAAATGTCTGTAGCTGAGGAGGTGGAAGGAATGTCTTCTGTTCTCAGTCTCGTCCTGCTGCGCTGTGGAGAACATATTGTCCATGTGAGCTGTTGAAAAGACTAATTAGTGGGTGGAGTCGGGGCTGACTAAGAGTGTGTGAGTTTGACGATTAATACCAACAGCTGGTAATTGGACTATTGTTAGGACAATACAGAGGACAGGTTGATCTCGCCTCTGCCTTCCTCATACAATTCAAAAATTCATGTCATTTTCTATGTGCAATTACATTATCATTATTAATGAGTTTTTACAGTGTCCTTCCTTTACAGGAGAATTAATGGAATTATTGGATTTGAAGGATTGTATTGATTCATCCATGTTATCCATGTTTGATTATATATATATAGTTTCAAAGCATACTGCCTATTAAAATGTTTCCCACAATGCCTATTCCTAGAAGATAAGGGTCACTACCTTAATAAACAAGCGTACCACTCAGTTGAAACAACCTCTCCCCCTTTCCGTTGCAAATAGTAAGGTATTGATCACGTCGTGGACCAAATTTTCTTAGTAGTCGAGCAACTAACACTGAAACTGATTTCGTCGAGCAGCTCGCGCCTGGTTTAATTATATTCATAGAGCAGTCATAGCCGTCCACCACGCCCCTAATATCAACAAACCATTTATTAATTTTTATGTGTGCGTCTAACCCTCACTTCGGCCTGAAAACAATTTCCCGTCAGAAGCTACAATCCAGTTAAAAAAACCAACACCCTCATAATAATGGCTTCTAGGTTTGTCAAATCTAAATCCTTCAAGGATGACCCACAGCTTCGTTCTTTTCATCTGAGCAATGTGACTGCCACAGGAAAAACTCTGGGCGTAGGTTCTTATGGCTCTGTAGTGGAGGTATGCGAAATTATTGGCAACAGTATTACTTAATGAGTATTAATGTTCCAGGTAGTGTGATCCATACCTAAGTAGATTTCTATGTCCTAGAGCGTGTACTGCTGTAACTCATACTAAGTTAGCTACTTGTGACTTTCATGTTTCATTATGGTGTTATACTTCATTGTAATTGCATTAACAACAAAGTTTTGCATGAATTATGCCTGTAATGATAAGACTATAGAAATTAAAAGGAATTCTATTATCATAAAAAATACACTGAAGGCATGAAAAATTTGCAGAAGTATTTTAGAAACCGTTCTTCTTGTTTCAATATTTTATGGGTAGCTAGCAAAGAATGATGAATAAATTGTGAATGTGCTACATGGAATATCACAGCCAAATAATAAGTATAGGTTACACAGGTCATTGCAAGACCTGCACAACCAATTGCTGTAATGCCTATGGATAGAGTAAATCCCGCACCGACCAAACGAAGGGATGCAACTGACTTACTTGTATCATGCCTCTAAGTTAAAGGACACACATAAAAACTAATTTTTGATTGACCGGTTCACTTATTGACCTCCTACGAAGTGTGTATGAAATAACTCACTGCAAATTGACCAATCTGATTGGCCAATTTGAATACCATAATACAATGTGTTGTTTTGTGCATTTGTACAAGATATAAATATAACCCATTATGTGCTCATTTATTAATAGATCAAATATGAGAAAACGACATGTGCTGCTAAGCATATTCATGATTCATTGCTGCAAACGGATAATAAAGGAGTTCGAGATATTATTGGAAAATATCGACAGGAATGTCAACTCATGTCAGGTCTCCGACATCCTAACATAACACAGTTCCTTGGTCTTTGCTTCTTGGAACGTTCCCAAATCCCTCTTCTTGTGATGGAGAGACTAGAAATGAGTGTTGATGACCTGCTGGAGTGTGCTCCTAATATTCCTTTAGCAGTTAAAATATCCATTCTCACTGACACTAGCAGTGGATTAGTGTATTTGCATGGTCGAGCACCTCCAATAGTACATAGAGACCTGACAGCTAGGAATGTCCTCTTAACCTCATCTCTATCTGCCAAAATCACAGACTTAGGCAATTCTCGAATAGTTAGCTTAAAACCAAATCAGCTAGCAAAGACTCTGACCAAGATTCCAGGAACTCCTGTGTACATGCCACCAGAGGCTTTTAATGAAAGTCATAGGTATGGACCATCTCTAGATGTCTTCTCATTTGGACATCTTGCTCTGTTCACTCTAACACAGGTAACAACATTTTATATTGGAAAGAGTTTCTTTTTTTTTCTTTTTTTTTGCTATTTATATTATGAGTGCTAAGCTAAGTGCAAGAGATTTATAAATGCTCAATGTAAGATAATACCTCATGTTTTAAATTATATAGTTCATGAATCTTACTGCTATTGTACGTGAATTTTTGTTACTTTTATGTACAGCTACTGTTTCTTTATTGGTACTACTACAAAATTTATACAAATATCTAATTTGAATAGTTTACAACATTGTGTTCATTATAATTGAATATATACTTCAGGTGTTTCCAGGTGAACTGCTGTCCAGTACATATCCCAATCCTTCTAATCCTGACCAGCTCATTGCTCGTTCAGAAGTGGATCGTCGTCAGACTTACATGGCCACATTGGAAACCACATGTGGTGCATCTCATCCAGTGCTACTAGATCTTGTGAGACAGTGTCTTCACAACACTCCAGAGAGAAGACCATTCAGCCAGGACCTGCTCGATAGATTACAGGATGTGAAGTCCGAGGTTGAGGGGGTCTACGGAGGAGGTATGATGAGACAACTCAATATTGCCAGTGTCCTGTATGTGAAGGAAATGAAGAATAAAGATAAACAAATACAAGAACTCAAGGTAATTGCTGGACTGACATAAAGAGAGATAAATAAATTGCATTGATTATATTATATGTGACATTCCTTATATAATTGATAACACTCATATAATGACAGAAAAGTAGTGGGCTCTAACTAAATTTTTTTTATGGAACGATAGCTTTAGAATAACAGATTCCTGTTATCTCATATTTTCTGATAGACATCTGAAGAAAAGACTGCAGCAGAAAACACAGAGTTAATAACTACAATTGAGAGGATGGAAAATGAGAATCAGCAATTAAGACTGGACTTACAGAGAGTCCAGCAAGTCAGTGAAAGGTTGAAACAAGATAACAGAGTCAAACAAATAGCACTGGAGAAATTGGAAAAGGAAAATAAGGACAACAAAATAGAAATAACGAAACTTGAAAGTACGAAAAACAACAAGAAACCCCAAATAACACAATGTACGGGATCTCAAGAAGCAAATATGACAGGAAGAAGTAATGAGGTAAACAAAACTAATAAACATGTATAGTATTAAAACTTTAATTGTCTATTATAACACATGTACAAGAATGATGTGCTAAAGTTGGTAAGATACATAAAATACAGTAATAATAATAATAGTAATAATAATAAGCAATTCGTCTTCTAAACAAAACAAACTATTGGTTTGATTGATGCTTAAATACATCAATGCAAAGCTAGACTATTGGGTGCATGCATTTTAATGTTTTTCTTATTCTTATTATTATGAAATGTAAGCAGCTCCAGGTGCTTCTTAATAAAATAGTTGCTTTTAAAACAAAAGCAGATTAACAACATCTCAAGTTTTTCCCCCCCCCAAATTCCTTTACAATAGCTAGCTGGTATCTGCAATAAACTTTATACATAACAAATTATAAAATGAAAGAAATAATAAATGTGTACATCAATTACTAATTACAAGAAGATTATACCATGACATTTGTTATTATTTTCTATTGGTCAGAATAATTGACTAGCATGTAAACAGTAACTGTGGCAACAGTATGGCGAAATTACATATTTACATTTACAAGGAAAGGTAGATTTAATTGTGTGGTACCTACTTTACTGGTTGTACTAGTTAGTTATTATGTACTTGTTTGTTATTGAAATTTAGACATTTACACTAGAACTTGACTGGAAGCGTGGTCCTGACATACCTGTGGCTATGAGTGGATACGTCCAATCAGTAGAAATAAATGATACCGTGTACGTTGGAGGAGGATATACTGACAGAGACGAAGATGCCTACATAGTGATGGCCTATAACACACACTCCTGTCAGTGGCATGCTCTACCTCCATACAGTACCATGAGGTTTGCTATGACTGCCATCAACAACAAATTAATTCTCGTTGGATGAAGAACTAAAGATGACTCTGATAGTAGTGAGATAGGAGAGTGGCAACCTGACAGTAACCAGTTTACACACCCTTTCCCTCGTATGTCTATACCTCGCTCTTGGCCTTCAGCTACTTCATATAAACAATGGCTAGTGGTGGTTGGTGGTTACTATGGAGTTTGTTTGCAAGCTAGTGTTGAGGTACTTAATATATCCAACACGCAGTGGTCTATTGGACCATCTACCCCGACACCATGGGAGAGAATGAAGTCTATTACAATAGCAGATACCTGGTACCTCATGGGGGGAGGGCGTGAGGGTATGGGTGATAGTCCTGATGTCTATAGGGCATCTCTGGAAGCTCTTGTTTCACACTCCTCGTCATACAGTTCCAATAAATGGAACAAACTGCCTTCACTCAATTGTACAGAATCCTGTCCACTCGTCATTGGAAAATCTCTACTGGCAGTCGGTGGTTGGGACATGAAGAGTTGGAAGCCAGTGTCTACCATTCAGTGCTATGTCCCTGAGACTAATACCTGGGTCCAGGCTGGACAACTGCCACATGCAGTGTGTTACTGTACCTGTATCATGACATCAGATAAGGTCTGTGTTATGGGAGGAAATAATGGGATGATCAAATCAAATACAATCCTGACTTCAACTACTGTATTGTAGTCATATTATTTGTGTTATATCTCGCTGACTCTCTGAAACTTGCTACTTGTTTTATTATGTGTTTATGTCATTTGTTTCAGTATCAATAGGGTTATGGCTAGGGCTAGTGCTAATATTGTACTTTTTACCTATAGTATTGCTATATATGTTACATTATGATCAGGCATTGTATTTCTTACAGCACCTCTATACATTGACTCAGATTTTGATAGCTGACAAGCTAATGAGTCAGCTTGGATTAGCGAGGATTAATATGCCTAGATGCACCCAACACAATTGCGATTATTTTCAGACAGAGAACTGTAGTTAAAAGAATTATGTATTACAAAGTATATGATGGTGACAACTCTTAATTATGTGAGTCTAAACATACCGCCGACCAATTAGATCAATGATCTTACAAAAATGAGTAAATGAAGTTATGATCATGGGTGTAGAGTTAATTTCCTGTTTGGTCACTGGGAACAAGAACAGCGAATTTGGTAACTGGTCGTTTGTATGTCCCTTTGGAAGTTCGGATGGTTGGACACACACAAGTTTGTTCACGGGTGCACTTGAGTCTCTCTGCCAAGGGGCCACTCGGTTGGTATGGCTGCGTCCTCCTTCATCAGCAGTACATCACCGAGATGGAAATTCCTGATGAGGTATTGCCACTTATTTTAATGGTTGAGGGTTGGGAGATACTCTGCAGACCATTTCTGCCAGAATCTCCGCACAATGCTTTGGCATAGTTGCCATCAACATAGTAAAGAGACAGACTGGTCATCGAATGACATATGTACCAGGAAAAGCTGCAAGTGTATAGCCTATCAGGAAATGTCCGGGTGTCAGTATCTCCAATCCATCGTCATCTGTTGTAGAAACTGGGACGAGTGGTCGCCTGTTGAGGCAAGCTTCAACTTAAGTGAGAACCGTGGTGAGTTCCTCAAAAGTGAGCTTGGATTCACCAACACAGCATCTGAGGTGCTTCTTGACACTTCTGACAGCGGCTTCCAATAATCCACGGAAATGTTCTGGAACGAAACACTACTCGATATTACTGGATGTACTGTAATTAGAGATGATGTGCTGTGTCTCATCTTGTTCTAGAATTGGTATAGTTCTTTTCGTGCTGACAAAGTTTGTACCATGGTCACTCCATATGGGGGTCAGGATTTTACGACGAGCAATGAAACAATGCAGGGTTGCTAGAAGTGCCTCAGATGTCAAGTCCGATAGAAGTTCCACATGGACAGCCTTCACTGACAAAGAAACAATGATACACACTTATAACTCACCTATTAATATTTCAGATTTTATGTTAACTTTACAACAATAGTATCAGCTCAACCTTACAAAGTCTTAAGTCTGAATGAATTAGCAGATAAAGTAGTTGCAGACTGAGAAAAATCTGAATTATACATACTTTCAAGCCCAATGACTTAGTTTTAAAGAAGACTCCTGGTCTTTGCTCTTCCTTAGAGATCAGTTTGGAGGGTCGTTTATCTGATGTTACATATTCAATTGTCCTTACTGAGGGTAAGAAGTCTAAACCAAAGGCTTATCAATCAGTTGAAGAAGTATGTTCCCTCATTTCTTTGAGTCGCAAGTGACACACCACTCTGGCCCCCAAGTTACATGTTACCACTGGATGTTGAGGCTCAATTCAAAGCTGAACTTAATAGCTTGCTTGATCTGGGGATCATTGTGCACAGCCAGAGTAGTTGGTGTAGCCCACCTATACCTGTGAAGAAAAAAGATGGGACCATACACATTGTAGTGGATTTTTGTAAGCTTAACACTATAACTGTCGCAGAACCATTTTACATGCCATCTACTGAGGAAGAAATAGCCAGATTGGGAGCTACAAAGTACTTATCAAAGGTTGACCTTGCAAAAGGCTTCCACCAAATTTCTATGTCTTGCTTTCTATTGCAAGTTTGGAAAATTTGAATATGCTCACATGCCATTCGGTTTTCGTTGATGTTCTTTTAATCTATGTTATAGCATCCATCCAGTTTGGTTTTAGGCCAAACTGGACAGACGCTAGAACTTAAATAAAAAGAACATCAACGAGCATTGAAATTGCTAGACTTCAACACATCTTCAGTTACTCAACATGCAATTCAACAACATCACTACATTGATTGGGAGAATGCTGAAATAGTAGATCACCAGCAAGAACTGCACAAGAGATGTTACTCAGAGTCTTGACAAGTAAGAAAGAGTGTACCATCAATGAACACTGAGATGGCAGGAGTGGCAGCTGGCATTGCAGAATCACCCAGACAAGGAGTTAGTAGCATACCTGGTGGGAGGCATTCGAGACGGCTTTAGGGTGGGCTATAACTATGGGCGTTGCAGCTGCAGACGTGCTCCAGGCAACATGGGCTCAGCTCGAGACCACCCGGAGGTGGTGCAGGACTACCTGGCAAGAGAATGTGCTGAAGGAAAGGTGTTGGGCCCCTTCGTACCTGGGTCCCTCCCAGGGTTGCAAGTGAGCAGGTTCGGGGTGATTCCGAACAACGGAGAAGTGGCGCCTCATCCTTGACCTATCTGCTCCGGAGGGTAGAAGTGTAAATGATGGAATTGAGCCGGAGCTATGTTCGCTGTCGTACGTCAACGTGGATGAGGCAGTGGAAGCAATTGAACGGGTCGGTAGGGGTGCTAGCCTGGCAAAAGTTGATATTAAACAGGCTTATCGAATGGTACCAGTGCACCCTGATGACCGTTTACTGCTGGGAATGGAATGGGCAGGTGCGGTGTTTGTAGACACTGCACTACCATTTGGATTACGGTCAGCACCCAAGATCTTCACGGCGTTGGCGGATGCCTTAGAGTGGATAGTACGGAAGGAAGGGGTAGAGTCAGTACTGCATTATCTAGATGATTTTCTGCTGATAGACAGGACGAAGGAACGTTGCCAAGGGGCTTTGCAGACACTACTACGGGTATTTGGAGAACTAAGGGTACCAGTTGCTCCAGAGAAGCTGGAGGGCCCTCTGTCTAAGTCAATGTAATTAAATAGAGCAGGGAATGATTGATGGCCAAAACTATAGTTGCTAGAGCTTTGTTGCTCTGCACTATAAACTTGGCAAATTCGTCATGCTCCACAGATGAGGGGCAGTTTCATTTTCCTGGACACTCACCCAACAGACCTTCACTCATGAGGACTATTTTACACTGCACTTTCCAGCTGGTGTACTTTTAACCTTTCTAAGACGTGAAAAAGTGAACTGTTAAATAAGTGTTTCTTATAGCCTAGAGCCATATAATCAGGTATCACCAATCCATTCAGTCTGTATCGGATTTACATTCTTGTTGGGCCTTTGGCCCTGTCTTGTACATGCTGTAATAACCTCCACCTCTTACCTATACATATTTACATGCACGGATGATATGTATGCCCTTTGATGCTTTCAGTTCCTTATAATCATAATAAATCCGAGTACAGTAATCTGAAGTGATGTCTTCAACTGTCCTTCATGTACACCAAGTGGGACTTTTAATGTACTGCATGGGGAAAGGATATGAAACATGTCACAGAAAAACACACACAAAAAAAAAATTTGATTGGGTAATGTCTAGGTTCAATCTTTCTCCAACTAATAATGATGAAAGATGTGTTAGTATACAAGCTGCACTCATGACTCTTGACTGCACTGTGAATTGAATGTGTTATGTTTGTTTGTTTTTTATTTTGTTCATGATGGATAGTTATTATGTTATAATCACATGAATTACTCTCTCTTTGTGAATGGTAATGTCATAACCACTGATTACTCAATTTGAAATTAATGGCAAAAGAAAAGGCTGTGACAATTGTTCCATTGAGGAGGTGCGTATAAAATTATATTCACTGCGAGTAATCTGATAGGATGGTGTGAAAGAACCCATTCCCTATTGCAGCTATTCATCCTCAATAATGTCTAGATTGCTTGCCAACAAACAAATATCCCAATTGTCAATTGTGTTACTTCTGATAATGTCTCACTTGCTTACCAAATAATAATATTCCCCCATATTATGTTTTGAAAACTTCCCAAAGTTTCCATGTGAAGCCAACAAAGAACTTGTTTTGTTATAAGTCAGTTGACAATACTATCTATGGAATTTAGCATGTTACTGCCAGCATGTTACTACATATCCATCATATAGCCATGCTCTACAGTTACTTGATTGTGAAGATATAGCCATGGATTGCAGATTTTAATCTGTCCCAAGTGATTCTCTTAAGTGTTGTATTTGCCATAAAGTGGCTAAAGACCCTATGCAAGAACAAGCCAGTGGCAAGCTATACTGCAGCATCTGCCTGGAAAATAGACAAGATTCCACCATCAACAATATTTTGCGGACGAAAGAGGTAATAAATATTTGTGTTTAGGTGTCTATTTATCAACTACTGTTTGTATGTTAGCCAACAAACAAATTCAAGACCTTAAGCTATATTGTGATAATCACGGATGTGTTTGGACAGGAACTGTAGGAAATTTTGAGAAACATAAAGCACAATGTGGCTATGCCAAGGTCCCATGTCCCAATAATTGCTCCAAGCAATTGCTCAGGAAATATCTTGACAAACATTTGCATTGTGAATGTGTTAAAAGAAAATGCTCTTGTGGGTGGATCATTGTGGCATGGAAGGTACTTATACTTCTTTGCATGATCACGATAGTAAATTTAACAAAAAGATTATATCTTGTTCAAATGAAGTCTGCAGTGTGCTGATAGAGCGTTGCAAACTTGCATCACATGTGAGAGAGTCATGTAACTATACTGAAGTCTACTGCAAGTACGCCAGCATAGGCTGTGAAAAGAAGAAATTACGAAGCATGAGAAAAACTTGGAATGTCACTTCACAACACTTGACAAGATAGTCGAGTTAAGCAGATTTACACTCAGTGATACAGATAAGAAACAAGGAAGCATTACATTCAAACTAAATGGTTATAGTTTGAAGACAGGACATCATTTCTTTCAACCATTCTTCACTAGCCCTTCTGGCTATAAAATTAGCTTTTTTGTTTATCCTAAAGGAGATGGACACGGAGAAGGTACTCATTTGTCAGTATTTTGGGAAGTATTGCACAGACCTTATGATGATATGCTGGAATGGCCTTTTAAAGCGACATTTACTGTAGAACTATTAAATCAATTGGCTGATCGTGATCATTGTGAGCGTTCTATAGAATTTGATGGTAGCAACGATCATTGTAGGGCGGGTGGTAATGGATAATGTTTTATTCGATTCATTGAGCTATCCAAGCTATCACATAATGTCAGGGACAACATACAATACTTGAAAGATGATTCATTGTATTTCAGAGTTACAACTTCAGTTCCAAGTTTTAAGTCATGGCTTAATCACACTCATGAGTAAAATACAGTTTCATATGTTTTATCCCTCAAATTTGTGTTTCAAGTTTTAGAAATAGAACATAAAAGACACTTGATATACTTCGTTATACTCAATCAATGTTAGTTCAGTGAATGAAGTATTTAAAAAAAACAATTACTAACTTTACCCACTTTTTATAGCATTATTTGTTATTGTGTTGCTTTATACAGTATCTTGCTCCAATACTTCATAAAGAATAGATAGACTTCACTGGACCACAAAACCTGGCAAATGGTGACATGTTGATTAGCTCATTTGTCAATTGAAAGTGAAGGGATGGGGTACTCTTTTGTGTCACAAGACTAGCATACATGGTGTCAAGTATGAAAGATTAGTACACTGTTGTATAGCTAGAGCATAGTAAAGAAGAAATGTGATGGTGTTTTGACCTACCTTGGAGGCAGGATCACAGTATTGTTAGTCCTAAGAGACCTCCCATGTTGTCTTCTTAGCGTGGTTCAATTTTTCCTAATATTTTGCATGGAGTTTTGCTGTGGTGCTCAAAAGCATGGACACACATGTACGCACTTCTTGATGACAACCTGCAGTCACTTGGATGTTCTCACCATATGAAAAATACATGTTAGCTAGTTCTTATTGCAATAACTGACAGCAGATTGGAGAGAGCAGTAAGCATGTGGCACAGTTTATGGCTGGGTTACGGCTAATGTCCTATGTCCTAATTTGCTGAAATTATTTGCTCATTATGGAGCTGGACAATCATTTAAATTATTGTGTAATTTCAGCAAATTCAGTTGTGATCATCACTAACAATATTGAATGTGAGAACATGTACCTGTTGTTTTGTTGTTGTTGTAATGCTACATGTACATATCATGTAACTATTGTAGCTGTGAGCTAGGTTGCGAGCTGCTAACAAATATAATTTTGTCAAGATTCAATTCAATATGACTGACTGAATATGACACAAAGACTGTGTGTGTGTGTGTGTATGTGACAAAGAATGATGAAAATAAGCAAAGATTGAAAGGGCAGTTGAAAGAAGTTTGATTCATGTCAATGTTGGTGAGTCTAGTTCAGCCACAAGTTATTGGTCCACACATTGCAGTCATGTCACAGTAAACTGTTACACCAGAGCTCAAAGAGGATTTCAGTTATAGTAGCCAGACTGTGAATCCTTAGGCAAACCATGGGTTTGATATTTATGTCTGCAAAATAGAATTCCTCTGAGGAAATGTGCCCTTTTGAAGACAGTTTATGCAAGTCTTGTAGACAAACAAGTCCACTGCAAACAGCTTGTGGTACACCAAAATGAAAACAAATGAAGAAAAAAAAAAGCATAAAGGCCAAAATATAGCCTTGATCAGTAACTGCTGTGAGCCTCCCTCTTTGAATTTTTTGGCAATGGGCCTGTTTTCCACCTTCTTACAGTGTGATGTGTCTCTTGTTACAAGTGAGATGCTTATCTCCTGTGGTCTAGGCTATAAGTTTGAGTAGATTTCTCATCAGCTTTCAGGAGAGTTGTCCAGGTAACTTCTGTTGCAACTGGTTTTCCAAGGAAGTTCCTATTGACAGTGAGACTAACTTCCTTTACAGTGAGATGTGTTTGCTATGTACGTATTCATGTCTCATAGACTTGTGCAATGAGAATTAATAACTTTTTGAATTAGAAGAAAGGGAAATAGTTTGTTTTTGTGTTTTTGTCAGTGGGAGTTAACATTAATGATGATATAAAAAAAATTCCTTCTTGGAATAGTTGTGATTCTTGCCATCTAATGCCCAACGAATCTCATGAGCTGGTTAAATAATTACACCAGAAATTGCTGTTGTTGGTTGTTGTTTTTACTTAAATTGACTGATTATTGTATTTATTAACAAGGTTTACAGCTCTGTAGTCTACTATGTCAGGGCTCACTTTGAAACCTGCAGTAAAATGTAGCTTAAAACAGTAGCTAAAATTATCAGTTAGAATGTGTATTACTATTTGCATCTCCTGGGTCCTAAATTTCGAGCATTGAAGTAACAAGATAGAGAAATTTTCTATTAATATTCTATGTTTTTAATATGACACCAAAATTTCAGCTATTAGCATTAAATGTACCAAAAGTTGGCAGGGGGGCTGGTGGGTGAGGGGAAGCTGGAAAAATTTAAGGGTGAAGTTTTGTTGCCCTCCTCACACCCACTGCATAGAATCCTGTCTACTTGCTGACTTATAGACTATATAGCACTCGTTACATGAGTCAGAGTGTGATATGGTGAAATATTTCAAGAGCAGGCTAATTTTATTTTCACGAGCCAGAGGCGAGTGAAAATAAAGCCTGAGAGTGAAATATCTAGCAGTATCACCCTGACAAGTGTACTAAGTGGTTTACTCCATGCTAGATATATTTACTGAAGTAGTTTGTACGGAGGGCCGTAATTCTAGGAGGAAGTTGGCTGTAAATCTCTCTAGGGGCTCCCCACACAGAGTAAGGTAGCTGTAAAAACCCTTAAAACTGGTAAGCCAGATGCCTTTGCTATAACTACTAGTATAAAGAGCTTGCCCAATACAACCACGAGATAACACTCAGTGATAACCTGAGTTATCTCAAGGTCACCTAAACCTGAGTTATCTCAAGGTCACGTAAACCTGAGTTATCTCAGGTCACGTAAACCTGAGTTATCTCAAGGTCACGTAAACCTGAGTTATCTCAAGGTCACGTAAACCTGAGTTATCTCAAGGTCACGTAAACCTGAGTTATCTCAAGGTCACGTAAACCTGAGTTATCTCAAGGTCACGTAAACCTGAGTTATCTCAGGTCACGTAAACCTGAGTTTTCTCAGGTCACGTAAACCTGAGTTATCTCAGGTCACGTAAACCTGAGTTATCTCAGGTCACCTAAACCTGAGTTATCTCAGGTCACCTAAACCTGAGTTATCTCAGGTCACGTAAACCTGAGTTATTTCAAGGTCACGTAAACCTGAGTTATCTCAGGTCACCTAAACCTGAGTTATCTCAAGGTCAAGTAAACCTGAGTTATCTCAGGTCACCTAAACCTGAGTTATCTCAAGGTCACGTAAACCTGAGTTATCTCAGGTCACCTAAACCTGAGTTATCTCAAGGTCAAGTAAACCTGAGTTATCTCAGGTCACGTAAACCTGAGTTTTCTCAGGTCACGTAAACCTGAGTTATCTCAGGTCACGTAAACCTGAGTTATCTCAGGTCACGTAAACCTGAGTTATCTCAGGTCACCTAAACCTGAGTTATCTCAGGTCACCTAAACCTGAGTTATCTCAGGTCACGTAAACCTGAGTTATTTCAAGGTCACGTAAACCTGAGTTATCTCAGGTCACCTAAACCTGAGTTATCTCAAGGTCAAGTAAACCTGAGTTATCTCAGGTCACCTAAACCTGAGTTATCTCAAGGTCACGTAAACCTGAGTTATCTCAGGTCACCTAAACCTGAGTTATCTCAAGGTCAAGTAAACCTGAGTTATCTCAGGTCACGTAAACCTGAGTTTTCTCAGGTCACGTAAACCTGAGTTATCTCAGGTCACGTAAACCTGAGTTATCTCAGGTCACGTAAACCTGAGTTATCTCAGGTCACCTAAACCTGAGTTATCTCAGGTCACCTAAACCTGAGTTATCTCAGGTCACGTAAACCTGAGTTATTTCAAGGTCACGTAAACCTGAGTTATCTCAGGTCACCTAAACCTGAGTTATCTCAAGGTCAAGTAAACCTGAGTTATCTCAGGTCACCTAAACCTGAGTTATCTCAAGGTCACGTAAACCTGAGTTATCTCAGGTCACCTAAACCTGAGTTATCTCAAGGTCAAGTAAACCTGAGTTATCTCAGGTCACGCAAACCTGAGTTATCTCAAGGTCACGTAAACCTGAGTTATCTCAAGGTCACGTACTGAAAGATATTTTGTGGAATAAAAAAAGTTATTTGATAGTTCTGGGAAAGCCTTTGTTTATACATTTAATTATATTCAGCTATTTAACCCAATGTTAAACCTCAACTAATAATACACTAATACAGCAGAATACCAGAGCAAGCTTTGAACTGTTATTGAGTGCTATATATATTATTAGTACATAGCGTTATACTAATATGTGTGTTATCTCTAGTACTATGTGAAACTATTCTGCTCACACTAGCTTAGCAAGCATCTGAATCGACTACTGTGCCAGCACCTGTAGGACATGTCATGTTGGATTGTGACAAGTTTCATTATGCATGTAGTTTGTACCACCACTGAACATTCCATACTAGTAAATTCACTGTTTTTTTTTTCCTTTCCCAAATCTTAAAATACGTGAAACTGACAATTCTGTTACCAGTCTGAGACATAATGAAATGAACGATATATTACAATAAGAGTGTGGACTATCTTTATTATAGATATAGGATACCACACAACAAGCCATGGAGGTAAAGAAGACAACTTTGATAACTCTAGTGAGAGAAGTTGTGACATTCTCGATAGATATTATAATATTATCATCAACTCAATGAAGTGTATAACATCTGACAACAAAAATGGTGGCAGTTCTCGTGAAGAACCATATGGTATTACAGAAAGAAATTATAAACCTTTCAATCTTCTAGACCACTTGACAAAAACAATATTCTGACCAACAGAGAGACAAATTCACAAGCATGGAAGGAATGATGACATTATTAAGGGACATTTTGCATCAGGTATACCACATTTACCTGAAAGTATTTTCCAATGACATATCCTTTTCTCAAATAAAAAAAAAATTGATTGATGAAGTTCTATGTAACATTAGCTGTTGCCAACTCCAAGTATTTGCTGCTGAGTAAATCAGCCAAAATTAGAGATGTCAGCCTACAAGTACATATCAGAGATGCTGGTGGATAGCTACTTCAGGATGGAGCTTATGGAAATTCGCTCATTTTCTAAACTGAATTGCACCACTTCGAGTTTTCTTTTCACAGAATTGCTTCCCCGTTTTAGCGACCCACTTTGCTCAAATTATCACTAAGAATATTTTGTCAGGATGTAATCGGGCAGTGAAGTTTATTTTGAGGGGGGGCAGTGGTAGCTACTCATTATACTGCCTGATTGCTCATTATACTGATTGAAAATGAAGTTGATTTCGCTTTAGCGCTCGCTATTTGCTCGCGTTAAGTCTCTCCAGCACCACTCGAACCAATCTCGTTAGCAGCCAGGAGTAGTCCTAGCATAGCGGTAGGTAAAGGGTCAGGCTAGCGATACTCCGTGCGAACCATAAAATAACGCTGACGGTGCAGGAGAACTCATTCGGACTGCTGCGTATATCGGCCATTATGTAAGTCGTTTCACTCTAACAAGCTATTTAGCGGTAGCCTTCAAGTTTTTATTAGTGATTATTATTTTAAGGTCTGTAGAGGGTTTGGATGGCAAGAGAAAGGAAAAGCAGAAGGTATGTTGTTGTAGACTAGTAGTTGAAATAAAGAGAGTCTTCTCTTTTTGAGTGTCTCAGAGTAGCCTGCCATTTTATTTTTTGTTTGCTATGTTGCAAAGCCTAGAATTCTCAGAACGTTGTATTTAAAAGTGTCTATTCTAGGATGTCATATATTCATCAAAAATCATGCAAAACGATCAAATATATAGTAGTCCGTAGAACCTGTTTGAGAGCACTGTGTGGTGCCAAATCAAAATAGTCATTTGGGATGTGTATAGAAAGGACTTTCTTTGGATAGTCAGTTTTACACATTTGTAGATTACAGTGTCAGGAAGCTAGATAATAACAGGTTCAAAGGCAACATGTAGCTACTGCCAGAGTTATGAAAGAGGTGAGGTCATGACTCACCTGTGAATATTTCAAGTCGACAAATTTAGTTTATGCCAAAGAACCCAAAACAAAAGTGGTTAGTTGATCAATGTTCATAGTATATCACCATGTATTTGACATAGCTAATATTAATTGATCCCTAATTAATGTTCCTAAGTTTTGAGGCACCTGGATTTTTCTGGCTTTACACTTTTGTCTAAAGCTATTATAAACAATGCATTGATGTTTGCTGAGTCAGTCATCCCAATCATGGAATTTCATGCTGGCACACAAGCCTACATTACTGATCTTGGTGAAAAGATTTGTATCATCATGGCTTCTTTCCACTACTACTCCTATGCTTAAAGTATAGAACACATCTCTAAACAGAATATTTAGCTTAGATTGCAGTTCTTACCGCTTTTTTTTATGGATGCCATATACATGTACACTGTTCCTTTAATGTATCATCTACCAGATAGTATGTGATTCTGATCAAGTCACCCAGTATAGATCAATTATACAGTACACATGAATGCAAAGAAAAAATAATCCAAATTGCTGTTGCATACAGTGACGGTCTAATTTCTTTATTATTTGAAACAAAATTTTGAACCCATTTTCTTGTATAAACAGTGAAGTGCTAGCTTAGAGTAATTACAAGACCATTTCTTTTATCCACAATCATAGTTATCAAAGGTATCACCTGATCTTGTAGTCAACAAACTGTCATACTGTTTACTGTTTAAATAAGGGATGTGGAAGTTTGTGCACCTAAAATGTAGCTAATGGTCCAGAGTAGCTTCACGATGTATGTTTAAAAGGTGGTTGACATGACAAAGAATAAATTGAAGAGCTTTTAAGTCTATTGCACATGATGTGCTATTAGGAAGAACTCAACCTTTCGTCAATTGAGATTAATTGTCTCACCATAGTAGAGTGAGCATAGATATCATCATCTTTTAGCACATTTGTTTTAGCTACTATACACATGATATAAATTCGTGAATGGTTGAAGTATATCTAAGTTTTGCATTATAGACTAAAATTATACATTTTAACCAACAACTTTTCTCATATTTGTAATTTGAACACTGGTTTGATATGATATTTTATACTATTCAAAATTTCATTTCATAGAGTAGTGAATTATAAAGGAACATCAGTTGTTCAGAACTATATAATTATAGACCAATAAAAATTGCATGAAATGACCACAAGTTTTGCTCCTATAAAAATATTGTGGTAGGATTGTGATACATAGTAATTGTATTTAGTGTTGTGAAGACCTTCAACAAAGAAATAAGAAAGTGGTGAACTTGATGAGGAAGCTATAAGTTGTATAGAATCAAACAGTTCCCTCTCTTCCTTCATCTCACACACAACTCCTCCTATGGGCTATTTTAATGCACTAGCTAAATATGTATACATTCAGCAGTAGCTTTAGGATCTGACAGGTTCATTCAAGCATTTTTTTAAACTCTCTTTATGAGAAAGTATAATCAATTTTTGTACTCAAACTTATTTATTTAAAATTTCTTTTTATTATGCTGATCACTTGTAGATAAGAGTAGTAGCCCAAACAATGATTGAGCGTTCTTTCATGCAATGGATGCAAGAATAATTCTACTCATAAGAATTGACAGAAAATATTTTATGTGATTAATGGTTGATAATATCAATAATTAACTCTTGCAGCTCATGAGTGAAGCCCAAAAACAATACTCGGAAGAAGTAGCCCATGCAGACAGACAAGTCCAACACTTGGCACAAGCTACAAGTAATACTTAACAACTCAGTGTAATTTAAAATTAAAGTATAATATTTGACCACAGCAACCTTTGACAATGCTGAAGACTTCACAAAGACAGTAAGTTAGTCAAAAGCTCACTAAATCAATTCATGTTATATTTAAACAGCCAATAGTCTAGAATCATTTAAATGTGATTACAAACATGAAATGTCATTCTTAATAGACTGGATTTTTGAAGCCCACATGGGTACCTAACAGTGCATCTGATGTGTGTCAACTCTGCCTGAAAAACTTTATAATAGAATTTAAGACAGCCAAGTATAATAGACGTCACCACTGTCGTGCCTGTGGCAAGGTAAGTTTCTTTACATAGTGAAATGATCGAATCATTCAATATTGTATAATTATAGTTCAGAAATAATGGAGACATTGTTTTTAATTCATATTTCACTCATTACATACATAATTTCATCCAAACATTTTCACTGCCGCATGGTATAGTCATCCGTAAGGTTTTAAAGAATAAAAAATAAGATGGTCAAGAATTACTAAAGTGTTGTTGATAATGGCTATCACTAAAGACTGACTAGCTACATACACTATTCTTGTTCACTGTGATGAACTATGAACTTATGATCCACAATTTTAGGTAGAACATTTAGCATAGAAATCATTTCTACAATCTATTCTGTGATTTTGTTATTTTAGTTCCATTACAATTAATTGGATGCTTGAAAGTTCAAAACATTAATTTCACGTGATAGAATAAACACAGTGGGTGAATCAGTATGCAAAGAAATACAATCAGGAGTATATAAATTTGATCTGATTTTCAGTATATGGACCATATATTAGTAGCACATGTGATTGATGATATTTGGATAAAGATTTCAGGCCTGCTATGTATTTGCAGTGATGTCTTCTGTTCTTCTTAACTGTCGAATGCAATGTTTAATGAAGCACCAATTTCTGTGACATGTGAGGTGTACTTGGGAGGTGTGAAGGTGTAGTCATAATTGAATTAGTGACCCCTCCTGAATGACTGCCACTAATTCAATTATGACTACACCTTCACACCTCCAAAGTACAACTCACATGTCACAGAAATTGTCCAACACCAACTAACATTCCCAGGGGCTGTGCCCAACCACACAATGATCTCATGTTCTATATCATCTGTTTATACAAAGTTCCTTGTTCAGTCACCCTCATTCAGTTCAGTAACCACTAGAAGGCTCCACAAGCCGAAATATTATGGTTTTATTGTACTGAAATAAATTCTCTGAAACTTGCTACACCTGGCTAGCTATCAGGGTAGAGTTCTATTAAATAGTCTAGCTGCCTGTAATATCAGGTGACTCCTAATCATTAACATTAAAGTATTAAACCACAATACATTATAATAAACAATTTATATTGAGCTCTTTTACATAATTAACTGTTAATCAAAATTTCACACTTTAAAAATTTGTTTTAATTAAACATTTTTTTTGGCACCCCATCTGATACTGTTATATATGCCAAACCAAACCTGCATACCAAGTTTCATGCTTTGGTCCACTCTGTCACAATAATTTTTCTTATCTGCTGGACTAACAGAGGACGAATACTGTAACCCTCTCGTGCAGTAGAAGTGACAAAATATTGCGTTCATGATACTCAGTGTAGGTATCCATCTGTTCATTTGTAAATAGTATGTTTTCTTGTAATGGGCTCAATATTCACAGAATCTTAATGCTAAATTTGCAAGCATGGATGAAACTATGAAATCTTAAATCATTTCTCTCCATTTCAGCGAAACACACCACTAGTATACTGACATTTTACCACTGGATGTTCTCCTTGGCTAGTTCTGAACTTGTTGTTTTATTTCTGCCTATATCTTCTAATTATTTTCCCTTAGGTATAGGTGTATAGAATTATCTATTTGGTTAGATAATGAGCATGTAGTACATAATGTGACCAAAGATTCTATTACTGACATTAATATGACACATCAAATGAGAACTAAGTATTAGCTAGATTGAAACTCTCACCTAAAGGGGTCTGGAAAAAAGCAAAGGAAAAAATGCAAAAGAAAAATGGATTTTTTTTCACATTTTTCTTTTCTTTTTTTCCCTCCAGACCCCTTTAGGTGAGAAAGTTTCAATCTAGTTATTATGTAGGGTCAGAACTTGTTAATTGTTAAGTACAAGCTGCGAATAGCACTTGTCTGTTGTTATCACTTGTTTATGACTTCATCTTATTAGTGAGTTTGATAGTAGGTCAATGGTCATGAATGAACAGTGTGAGCTATACAATAGCAGACAGGCACTGGTTGAACTCTTCACAGAACCTAAGTTCTGCTTGTAGAAAACATTTATGGAAGATATAAAGATTGTATCCAAACACAACTAGCTACATCATTGATGTAACTTTACCAGATGACACGTGTTTCTCCCGACCTGTGTTTTATATATACATGTGTATAATTAATATGCTAAGATCGCTTTGATGCTTAAGTGGGATTAACAATGTTGGACGATGGACTAAAATTTAAGTTTTTACACGAGAGCTTTTAGCTGTGGGAAAATAATTAGAATTCAAGATATAATCATGGTTTCATCCTTACTTCACAATCACACTGATGATGACTGCTGCAAATACTCAAATAATTGACTTGACTAGCTTATTGAATGATTGATTTATACTGTCATGAGGTATTATCAAGTGCACAACACAAAGAAAAGATCATTAATGAAATGATCTTCTTGCGATAATTGATAGTTAAAGTATTTAAAAGAACTAGTGTAACCCTAGAGCAGCTATATTAATGTAATATATACCATTCAATTACCTATTTACTTTGAAAATATTACTCTTGCCCACTAACTATTTTAACCCAAGCTATTTGAATTTATCATTTTAAGTGGTCTCATATATTATTGTAATCTATCAATAGCAATTAACTGTATTTTCATGATTAGTGATGTACCCACAACCATGCATTTTTTCACATAACCACATACTAGCTCTACCTAAGTATGTTTTAATGCTTAATTTTACTTGAAATTATCTTGCTTGCACTGCACACCCTTTTCTGTTACGCCGCTTTCTTTCCCAGCTAATTTATCTCTACTAAGTTCTATTATCTTAATAGAAAGTGTAGGGCCTGAAATAATCCTTCTATACATTTGTGTGTGTGTGTGTGTATTATATATAAAAGTATTCAAATTGACTTCACTTCAGCCATATTCATGGATTCCTACACATTAAAGGATAGTGGGGTTTTTTTCATGCAATTATAACTGCATAAAACAGTATATCAGTATATAATTTTATATGTAAATGTAAATAATGATACCTGGAGTTGCTATCAGATAAAGAAAACCACTTGACATATATCAGATTAAATGTTTTGAGTGGCAGCACAAGTCCTCTGAATATAAGTTCAAAAATATATAGCAAAATAAGTATTACCTTTATGGAATGGTTATCATAGTGAGTCAGGGGTAACAAGAATAGTAAGTAGAAACAGAGACCAGGTCATGTATTCTGCTGCTGTATCATCAATCCACTCTTAGAAATCCTAGCTCTGATTAACAACATGCTCAGCACACAGTGGTTTGGTTTTAATGCAATATCTGTGACATACCATGTGTTTTGTATAGCTTGTCTGTGGACTATGCTCTGTCAAGAAGCTCCGCCTCCATTATTCTCAGAAGGTAGCCAGAGTCTGTGATGAGTGCTATGAAAGTTTTATGAAACGTTGATGATCATTACCTATTGACTTTATCATTGTTGTCTGTTTTTGTTAACGCTGTCTTGTTTGTTAACATATTTAATGGATATTGTCACAACATCTAATTGAATAATTTAACTGCTACTTTATACAACTGGCATATAATATTGAGATGTTTCGACAAATATACAGACGTTTTCTTTACTGAAGTTATTGAAATAATGCAAGTGTTTAGCTTCTCTGTTCGTACAGCCAATAAATGTTCATTATATATGTAGTAAATATACACATGTATAACTTCACTTGATGCTTCAACTTCAAAATTTTGTAACTGTAAAAAATTTTGAAGTATAGAAAATGCAACTATACTTGCTAAAAATGGCATTAGTATTATAGTACTGTGGTAATATGTTACAGTAACTATGTCACATGTGCTTATAAGATCACACTGTTAGTTATTGGCAGGGAAAGGCTCAAAAGTAAAATATCACTCAGCAAAAAATAAATAAATAATGAAGAGTGGTGCTCACGCACGGTCAACCTCTAGCGAGTCAGGTTGTAAGGCTGGCCTCTCAGTTGTCGTCTGAGACTTCCGCTCTTAGTAGATCGGACAGGGAATGTTTATTGTAAACAGTTCCAGCTATGGGTTGATAAATTCAGACATATGGTAACAATGAGAATTGAAAATGATAAAACGGAACAAAGGTGAGACGTGAATGTGAGATAATACGCATGTACTAATAAAATTGAGCATGCTCTATTTGTGTAAATGTGATATAAAGTGAAATGATAACTAGTTAATAATGTCAAATTGAGTGTTCAGCTCTTCAACAAATAAAATGTTACCAGCAGCAAAATACTGCAATAACACCAGCTCAGTTTTTTTCTATTAATACTGTTGCTAGTTCTATTAAATGGCCACATTTTCCCCAAAATCAATATTTTCAGTGAATACTTATATCTACCTGAAAGGTACATGTGCTATATTTCGCCCAGCTGAATTTTTGATCCGAGATCTACAGAGGAAAATGACATCCATTCTGGCACCAAAACAGTCTATTCATACACGTGCAAACTTATTCTTTGACAATGAAAATATTTATTACATCATAAAACAAGATAACATTAAAATCCTTTTATAAACCAATAATAATAGGATGATAGTCTACTCGATATAGTCGTTTGGTCTGGCATCTAATAAGTATATTGGTACATGAGAGACACCACACTGCATTCTCTCCTAAATCCTTACCCATAGTAAAGGGACTTTGGGTGAAGAAAGAGATAGCAGGAGTGGTGGGAGAAGCATAGGGTGAGTTCAGCAGCACGGTTATACTTTCAAATTGAGGAGACGTTTGCCTCCTAAATATCTCCACCATTGTTAATAGTTGATATCTATTTTTATGTATTATTAGGAAGCTACTGAACAGTTTTGAGTTAGAATCAATGTTGATATAGAGCTACTCTGTATTGCCTATATGATCTCCTCATTTAATTATTGCATCAGCCACTTGCATACAACATTGATTAACAAGTTTACAACATAATCGTGCTGGAAGAATTTGAGACAAAATTTTGCAAGTTGAAATACAATCAGTGGCTTTGATGAATATATTGTGAGCGCGGGTCTGGGAAAAAGGGACCTTACGGCGCAAAAATTGAGATTAGGCTCCAGAAGTAAGTCATCGGAAAAATTCTTTCTTTCTTCTATTTTTTTTTTTTTTAAAGACCCCAAGCGTGCAGTGGAAAGACCAGCTACTTTTTATTCTCTTTCGTTCTCGAAGTACAATAAACGGGGGATGGGCGGAGTTTCAAAGAAGCAGCTAAAAAAAAAAACGGCATAGCTTTGAGACTATTGCATGCACTCTACTGCATACCCTGTGGGTCTGGCCTCCGTGAGAAGAGAAAGAGATCAAGAGATGAAGAGTGAAGAAGGAAGAAAGAAGACTAGTAACTGAACTGAGAAGAGAGTCAGCATTGATTTATTGTGTTATGATGTATGCATGTCCTTTTTGTATGATCTTTATAAACACTTAGTTAGCTGAAGCCTCAGAGGTCACATTTATTAAGGTGAATTGTTGTGTGTGTGTTTGTATGATTTGTGCCCCGCGGTGTGTGAACCGGAAGTTTGCATCCTTTTGTGTGGTGGAGCACATGCGTGGCATAGTATAAATACCAAAGCCGCGCATGCGCACATATAGTTCAGTAAAGTTATCAAGAAACCGAGTTAGAATTCTGTTCTCTTGTGCTGCCATTGCGATACGAGCTCCGGTTACCCTAGTACGTAGAAGGGACTGGATAACTTGCTACAAGCAACGGCAGTCTTCTGGATTGTGGTGGCAGCGTACCTTCCCCGGAACCGGTTGACGATAGAAGCTTCACGGCTACTTCGGTTGACAGCCACTGTTTCCTTCCCAACTCCCCCTACAACCACATACCTCTGGCTGAAAGTTTACCGCTACAGCGAATAGAGTAGCGTATGCGGAGTACGCCGTTAAGTATACGGAAATGTTAATTATACCGGAAGTGGAAATTCATTTTATGTTTTCTCGATTTTTAATTGCTTTGCTGAATACAGCCCAGTTCAACTGCCAGTTTCTCTGCACGTCGAAGGTTTTATCCTCCAGTATTTTAGCACTAAGTTGAGATAAATTGTAGCTTTTTATTAGCATAAAGAACTCTTTTTTTTTGGTTTGCTCCATAAGGTCCCTTTTCCTAATCCCACTCACATTATAATGTTTCCAATAATAATGTTTTTAATTCTTTTTCCCTCATTAATTCAAAACATTATATTTACTCTACAAATAACTTGTATTTTTTTTCCTCTCAGAATTAGTTTCAATTTCATCTCTGGCATTAAACCACCTACTCCCTTGGCATTATTTTCTTTTCTCTTTCTTTGTTAAACACAAGTTGATCCCCCTTTACCTCGTCTTTTGATTCTATATGATAATAGTGTGGCTGTACCTGACTGTACTTAAGAACAAGACAATCACTTTATTGAGGTGGTATGGATTCACTAACCACATGCTATGAGCTTAAAAGGAGGAGGAGAATTGTTGGAAGGCTGCATGAAAGGAGGAGGAGGGTGGAGAGGAATAAGTTTCTGTTATATTGAGAGTTGCTCACTGTCTAGAACTTGGACATCTTGTAAAGAAGTAGTACAGAGAACAAATTTCACTTCATTCCAAATTAATAAATTTTCTTGACAATGAACAGATATAATTCAACAAAGAGGCAGAAGGGTATTTGTTTCCCAAACAGAACATTTGGAGGAGTGCAATGAAGAGGTGTGTGGGGTGGGGGTGGGGAGGAGTGGGGAGGGGAAAACGGGGAAGGCATTACTGACAATTGTTAGCTGTGCACACTGGAACATCTCTCTTTGGCTGCATGTGTCTGTCAACACATGATGTCATTCATATTACCATCTATACAGAAACTACTGATGAATTGCTACTACATGGAATACTGTGCATGTACAATAATTATTGATGTATGTTCATGCTCAAAATTAATTTAACTTTAATACAAAGTCATCTTCACAATGTTATACTCATCCTTACTCCATAACTGACAAATCAATAAACTTCCAATCACATGTTGTTGCCTCTGTTAAGGAGTTTAGTGTAGGATTAAAATAACTAGCGTAATTTCTGAGAGTATATAGACTTTAATGGTAGTAGTCCAGAGCAATACGATCACTACTAATAACAAACACACTCTTGTGAGTAGGACAGACATTATTGGCATTTGTGTAGGCATGATTCTCACATGACACCTGCAATAATTGAGTGTAAAGTTTTGAGTACATCAGACTTAAATGGCTGTCACTTTGTTTTATTTCCACTACTGTTATTTTAAGCTAGGGCTCCTCGCAATGTATAGTTACAGGGAAATTTCCAACCCTGAGAAAAATAATGTGCATAAAAAACTATTACACCAAATACGGTGCACTGTTGTCACCAGAAGCACCGTATGGTATAAAAGCAGCTAGCAAGTGAGCCATTGCTATAGAGTGTGCATACCTCACCATGAAGTTAACTGTATTATTTCTCTCTCTGCTATCCCTCACCTTACTTCATGAAGCTGTCTCCACTCACCTCCAGACATGTGAGTGTCATGAAGTTAGAGAGTTGGTCAACATAACAGTCCAGGAGGCTGTCGCTGGACTAGAAGACAGGCTGACTAGACTTCTTAACATCAATACCACAGACAGCAGTACACTGGAGACTAGACTTACCACTACAATGAAGCAACTTATTGATCCAATAAAGCAGCAACTGGACTATCATCTTCCTCCACCTTCACCGCTGGGAACCAAATATAAACCAGCTAACTCATGTAAAGACCTGCACAAGACAAATCCTAAAGCTTCTTCTGGCTACTACTGGATTAAACAGTCTTCTGGGTCTCCTGCAAGAGTGTACTGCAGTATGAGTGGGACCTGTGGCAATGAGACAAGAGGGTGGATGAGGGTGGCCAACATAGACATGAGGAACACTAGTCAATCCTGTCCTAGTGGACTCAGCTTGATCTCCTCTCCTAAACGAGTTTGTGATATTCCATCAAATGGATGTGTGAGTAACACATTTAGTGTACAAGGACTTCAGTACAACAAGGTTTGTGGGAAGATTATTGCATATCAGAAGATAACCTCAATTGCCTTTGCTCATGGAAGTCGTGGTATTGACAGAGACTATGTCTATGGAGTGAGTCTGACACATGGTCAGAACCCACGCAAACACATCTGGACATTTGCAGGAGCTTCAGACGAAACTAATCGGCATTATGACTTCAAATGTCCCTGTATCAACACTGCCTTGACTTTATCACGAGTTCCCAGCTTTGTTGGAAATGATTATTTCTGTGATACTGCTCTCAGTGGTTCATATACCGGTTCTAATGAAGTGTACACTTACGATCCTCTGTGGGATGGGAAAGGATGTGGTTCTACTAACAGATGCTGCTCTTTCAATACTCCTCCGTGGTTTGTAAAGAACCTCTCCTCTTCAACCACTGACAACATAGAGATGAGAATGTGCCGACCAGATGGTTCAGGCACCACACCTTATGAAACAGTTGAACTCTATGTACAGTGATTTATTCATGTGTGATTAATGTAATCATTTTTCTTTTTTTAGTTTAGTTGATTTCATATTGTGCTGAAATTTGTGTCATAAGACACAAAGTTCAGCACAATACACTAAACAACAAATGCGATACACAACCAATAATTTGCAGTTCACTGTTCAGGATATTTCCTCCTCCTTCATACCTCAGGGGTGATGGAGGTGGGAGGAGGAAGGGGCGAGGCAAGAAAGGCTCAGGTCCCCCTAGATTTATGACTTGGGGGGGGGGGGGGGGGCACAATGGGGGGGGGGCACACAACATGCTTCAATTTATTAACAGTATTTCCTCATTCGTTTTAATAAATTATATATTTGGAAATAAATGTTAACATAAGTGATTACTTATGGTTACAAAATAAAGGAAAAGAAACAATGACACCCAGAAACAATAAAATATAGCCAATTAATATGCTTTATAACAGCTCATTATGTATCTTTAGGATGTATATTAAAATATCCAGGTGGGTGTGGAGCTGTTACTTAAACATTAAGTAAATAAGACTAATATGCTCCTCATATTTGAGAAAACAAAGTAACCAAGTTTGGTTTGCTGTGTGTTTACCTCAAAATTTAATTGCATCAGTCTATTTCAGATTCTCCTCCCTCACCTGGATATTTTAATATACAGACTAAAGATACACTATCAGCTGTTAAAAAAAATTTTATCGAATGAAACAAGGTTATGCAAATAATGGCCCCTTGGCTGCTAGACTATTGTTTGTGTTTCATTTTTTTTTCTTAGGGAAGAAGGTGGAGCAATGAGGTGAGGGGGACCACGAGTTCAGAATCAGACAACATCTCCTCACAGGAAGCAGCAGGAAAACGGTTTTCTGCAGACTCAGGAGATCAGCCCAGGAATTAAAACTTGACCCAGAGACTATAACTTTTGATATTCCATGCCTTACTTGAATATAATATTAGCATTATAATCATATTATTCATATCTATACACCACCCAATAATCTCTGTAACATTGTGCATTCATTCAAACAATGTATAATCAGCTAGTATCCTCAGTGATCACGAATATTGCATGTCTGCCATTGCACATGCAAAGTCTACAACAATGGCACCAGTATTCATTGATCAGTATGAATATGTATTTATGCAATAGGTAAGTATGCAAACAACATGCACCATATACTATTCATAGGGTCTCTTCCCCAATAAAACATCTGGAGAGACAGACTTTGCTCGCACTGTATTGGTCATACACAATACGAAGTAATGCAGAGTTTTGTACTGTTTGGTTTTTCTGGAAAGCATTGTAACTTGTCATTTTGGACACTATGTAAGTTAGTAAAATTGAATTGAGTTTTAACTGAATTTAAAGTAAATCAATAAGCAATTATAATAAAAACAACTTGAAATTAGGGCTGTCTATTATACGTTTTAGTTTTGTTCATTATACATAAAATTACAGCTTCCTTTCTTCATATGGCCATTTCAAAAAACTTTTTTAAAGGCAGAATTGGCGATTGGTCTTCATATCAATTTCTATTTTTTTAGGGCAGTTCCTAATCTTGATAGCCGAAGAGAGGAAAAGAAATCGGTATGTTGTGTATTTTATGAAGTTGTAGGAGACTCATTCACTAACCAGTGTGGTTAGTAAGCAATAACAGTGATTCACTGCCAGTCACTGGTGTTGTGCAAACTAGATAAGCTTTTAAAATATAGTGATAAGTTATAGTACATGTATAATTTTAAATAATTCATTTTAATACCACCGCCACTTTATGAACCTCTAGCTAAACACCAAAACTATTGGATTAGTAAGCACAGACAAATACTACAGCTCATGGGAATAACAAACCCTGTCTTTACATTATTATTTGGAGTAGACCTTATGGGATATGTACATTAGATTTGCTGATACACCACTCATGAATTTTTTTGTCACCTATGAATATTGTTAGCCCCGTTAAATACATGTACTACATTTTCATCAAAACTGTAAGCATTAAAGTGTCACTCATTCCCTTCACCTGTTGCCAATGACATTAATTAACCTTAAATCTTTTAATAGATACCCTGTGTCCCGAATATATACTAGCCTCTGTAGAAGTCCATCAATTTAACTGTTACAACAAATAGTTCAATGCAGTAATCGAGTATTAGGCCTTGACAAGTAGTTTGAGTGAAATAAGTATCTATCATTAAGCTATTGTGTTAGTGAAATGACTGAAAGATGTTCATGTTCACTCATCATTGTTTAATGCAAAAACTGGGTGATATTAAAAGAGATTACCATGAGAAAGTAGATCAAGCCAATGATGAAATATGTACCTTGTATTCACTTGGCAAAGATAAGTTTCAAAAGATAGTGAGTCCCAAATTGCAAATAGTATAATATCATATAGACTGTACTATTTGATAGAATAATTATGTGTGTGCATGGAATACATTAAGTATTACACGCAGCAACAGAGAAAAGCTTACAGTTCATTTACTGCCAAATAAACTAAATATATACTAAATTACAGCCAAAATTATAATTTAACACAGAATGTAGACTTGAGCTAACATCTTGTTGTTAGGAACACAAAGGAACACTTTCACTAAATATATTATTAAGTAAAAAAAACATACGCGTGCTATATTGTTTAAATGTATATATTTGTGAGGTAAAGTGTGAGATATCTTGACTCAATGAGTACAGATATTCTCACAATAGTTAGATAATACCGAGGGGGCCGTCACTCGCTGAAATCTCGTACACCCTCCTAGAAATCACTTGAAATCTCTGGTGAAATTTTGAAATCCGCTAGAAATCTGAAATCTGAAATCTTTGAACTCCATACTGAGCAAAAATTTGTAAAGCACGTGACACTTGTCACCAGGCTACCTCTTACCTCACTACTACAATGCCAGGCTGGCTTCCCGTGTGAGAATACTGACAGACAATATTACTTGTACGTGATGCTGATTTCATTAATTATTCTTTGGGGGGTAAGGCTAGGGCTAGGGCTAGGGCTAGGGCTAGGGCTAGGGCTAGGGCTAGGGCTGCATGGAGATGATTGGCCAAGGAGGTATACTGGTTAGGCCATCAAAGTGCAAGGCTGATGCAAAATAAAACAATATTGTTAATATAATGTAGTAATATAAAATTAATAACAAAAGGCAAATTAGAACTGCCAAAGTCGTTATGTTTTCTTACTTGAAATTTTCTGTAGCTATAGAAATCAAGTACAATTAATTGTTGAGCCCTTTGGACACACTGAGAATAAGCAGATATTTGAACATTTTTAGTCAAACTTAATTGTAGATATTATATGCTTCGAAGCTGAAAAAGTTTCTTTCAACAATGGAATATGTAACTAATAGAATTATCAAAGTGAAATGAAGCAAATTTTGATTTATAGGTACCATGTTGTGTGAATACAATGTTTCTGGCTACATGGTTAATGCCATTTGGATGCTATAAAATACAAGTGTAACATTAATTGAGAATGAACGCTAGACCAGCTGGTGATCAATTTTGACTGAATGTACTGTGATCAATTTTTATTTATTTTTTGCCGCCAATATATAGTTGGTTTATAATTGGAGGGGAAGAACCTTAGTCCTCCTTTTATTGGGGGGGGGGGGGAAGGGCTCTAGCCCCCAATTTCAGCTGACTGGTCAATCAACTACTACTAAATGACCAATCTTGTTGATTATGTCTGGTAAAGGGTTTTAATACATTAGCGACCACTAGCTGCAGCTTTTTGTGACTCGAAGAAAAAAACAAGCATTTCAATTAAATAGTCATACAGTTATAAGTCATAGACAAAGTAAGACTTACTTGGTCCTTGAGATCAGAACAAACTTAAAGCTAACTTAAAAGCCATAATTATTATGTTTAGAGAAAATAGAGCCTACATATGTGCCAAATATAGAGACATACCACATAATATACACTCAATTTTAAAACTTTCACCCTAATGTTGTCTTACTCACTTCACTTGCTCACCAATAAACTCATCAAAAATAAGGTACTTGTAACCTATGCCATATAGATGACTGGTCTATCAATTTCTTAAATTAACCAAAATAGAATAAACTAATCCTATACAGATGCTATTTTGATGCATATTCACAGAACAAAGCAGACAACACTGAGCTGACAGACATTGCTAAGGAATTCATTGAAAGAAATGATAGAAATTTTTTAGTAACACATTAATTGAAATTTTCCATCCAATTTTCACTATGACTTTATTGACTAATAAATAAGTTGTAAGTTTCATAAATATAAAAAATGGTTATCATGCGAATAAAATGTTGTGTGTTACATGGTTTCCCTCCCCCCACCCTCCACCCCCCACTCTGAAACAACTTCCATCATTTCTGCAGTAGTAGCCAAAATGAGTACTGGAATTAGTGCAAGTTACTGCATTAATTTTCCAGTGAGTTCATCGCTTCTGGTGCAGGACAATGGTAATCCAGCTACAGCCTCCTAGACAATGTAATGTTGATCAAGCCTATAATTTCATGACCCTCACTATTCTGGAGGTGAGTGGAGACAGCTTAATTAAGTAAGGTGAGGGATAGCAAAGAAATAGCTTATTCATAGTGGCGCAGACACGTTAGATGTCTCTACACATGTACTTGATGTCTGTATCAGATATTGCTTCCTATAATATTATAATACTACTTGTTTGGGTAATAGTGACATAGTATTTATCATAGCTCAAGTTTTCTTGTTATATAAATTGCATTAAAAGAAATTGCAAAAATGTTTGTATGCATGTGTGCATAAAAGTGTTGCAGAATAGCACAAATAAACTAAACAAAAACTTTCAACAAACAAATATTATTAGCAGCTCACATTCAAATTAAACTTCAGTCAGACCAGCTCGCTCGCCATTTGTGCTGAAGCACATCACTATAGTATGATGGCGTAATCTATTGATGCACATATAAGTATGGGATTTCCTGTAGTTTTAGTACAGGTAACTATCCTGCACACTTTCCTTCACTTTCCATACACCTGTCTGGGTCCATGCACAGGAAAGTGTGTAGGAAAATTGGCTTACTGCCTTATGAAATACGAGATTTCTCAGGGAAAGTAAGGATGATATTGTAGTTTTCCTGTAACATGATTTCATTCAGTAAAAAATTAATACACTGTATTTAATATTCAGTGCATACACTGTACTTAATATTCAGTGCATTCACTGTACTTAATATTCAGTGCATACTCAAATCAGAATAAACGTAACAATCAGCTATTTGTCATAGTGAAGCAATTTCTGAAAATGTTTTGGTTATTAATATTGTGCACCAATTATTAAACAAAAATATTATCTCATTAAATGAAATCAAACAAGGGAAAATGATGAAATCATTTAACTAGTAAAAAAATGTTCTAATGATTACATGTCAACAGTTTCATTTGATACACAAAATTAATTATTATTGTACATATAGTTCAATGATTTCCAGAGGAGTGGAGCCATTACCACCAGGATTGCAGACTCTCATTTCTATATAATCTTTAGTGTGAGAAGGAAGTTGCTTAATAAACCATGGAGGACTATTGAAAGAACAGCAGGTATTAGTGCGGCCACACCCCTTCCCATCCCATAGAGGGTCATTGACTTGCAGTGGATAAGGACTGTAATTAGCAAAAGAACTACTATAAGCTGTATCACAGAAATAATCATTTCCAACAAAGCTGGGAACTTGTGATGAGGTCAGGGCAGTGTTAATACAGGGACATTTGTAGTTATAGTCATTAGAAGTTTCATCTGAAGCTCCTGCAAATGTCCAAATGTGTTTACGTGGATTCTGACCATGAGTCAGGCTCACTCCAGAGACATAGTCTATTTCAATACTACGACCTTGATAATAGAAAGCAGTAGGAATTCTTTTGTGATAGCCAATGATCTTCCCGCATACCTTAATGTACTGAAATCCTTGCACACTAAATATTTTATTCACACATCCCGTTGATGTAATATCACAAACGCGCTTAGAGGAGACCAAGGTGAGTCCACTGGGGCAGGATTGACTAGTGTTCCTCATGTCTATGTTGGCCACCCTCATCCACCCTCCTGTCTCATTGCCACATGTTCCACTCATACTGCAGTAAACTCTCACAGGAGACCCAGAAGACTGTTTAATCCAGTAGTAGCCAGAGGAAGCTTTAGGATTTGTCTTGTGCAGGTCTATGCATGAGTTAGCTGGTTTGTCTTTGTTTCCCAGCTGTGAAGGTGGAGGAAGATGATAGTTCAGTTGCTGCTTTATTGGATCAATAAGATGTTTCATTGTGGTGGTAAGTCTAGTCTCAAGTATGCTCCTGTCTGTGGTATTGATGTTAAGAAGTCTAGTCAACCTGTCTTCTAGTCCAGCCACAGCCTCCTGGACTGTAATGTTGACCAAGTCTCTAATTTCATGACACTCACATGTCTGAAGGTGAGTGGAGACAGCTTCATGGAGTAAGGTGAGGGATAGCAGAGAGAACAATAATGTAGATAGCTTCATGGTGGGGTATGCACACTCTGTAGCAATGGCTCAGAATGTCACCTACTACCTACTTTTATAGCACTTCCTGTAACCATATATAGTGCCAAATACTGGGGAAAATAGTTGAATTATTTTGTTTAATTTGTAGTGTATTAGCTAATTTCTCTCTGGGTAGTGAATAGTCCCTTAACTCTCATTCCTTTAACCCTTATCTTTTGTGCAGATTAATCTTGGTATGTTAAAATATAGCTAGTTGTACAAATTCACATAACTAGTGGTGCGCTCGAATAGCGCAAATGCATGGCGAGCGAAGAGACTCTTTTTACAGAAAAATAGGACAGAAATTACATCTAACTGTAGTGCACAGTGTATCCCTTTCCATCATCAGAGAATCTAAAGTCTCTGATCCCAGACTAAACTAACAGAATTACCTGAATAAACTTCGAAAGCAGTGGCAAAGAAGCGAAACTTGACAAATACTTCACAATTGTTTCAAGAAGAGAGTAGCTATAAACTTTTTGGTTGAAACAAAGTTGCAGCAGGATTCTCCGCGCCAGTTAATTGAAAAATACTGTAACTGTGAACGCTTTACCTAACTTACGTAATTAGAAGCGCGGGCGAAATATTTTGACGTACGTATACATACATATATATATATATATCTGAAATCTCAATTGAACACGACTGAGAGTCAGCTTCGCTCGCTTCGCTCGCTCGCTGAATTAAGATCGATAAATATTTTTCACTATTAATATTATATATAAGTATATAAGTTCTAGTGATCTTACTTCAATAACTTAACTATATGATATTTCCAATTATTTGAGACATTATAATAGGAAAATAGACACAATGATTCCATTTCACTTAATAAAGTTACTTAAAAACACATCCTAGTCAGCATTGTAAGCTGGACTTCAAAATGAAATCACTGAAATTAAGATTACACTACACAATATAGTGTACTGTTCTGGCTAAATTTTAATTTATACAGTGAGCTCCCGTGTAATAATTGTACCTGCTAAGCTGCTAGCATTTGTAGTATTAATGCTAGACTAGACGATTGGACCCAAAATTATACTACTATGTTTTGTCCTGATGGCTCTTTTGAATTTTTCACAAAGTACATATAAATATGCACTTGATGAGCATACATGTCAGAATCTTGCACGTGTGGAAATAAGACCAAGTGATAGCCTTTTAAATCTGCTTTACTCCAAAATGTACGCTCAGTTATTACATGTGTAGTGAACTTCACACATGTCAAAATTATGTCCACATTTGGTGCCATTAAAGTCCATCATACTCGCAAAAACATGTTTGTTATTGCTAATGACTATAAGGTTTAGATTACTACCATTAAAGTCTATCATACTCACAGAGGTTACGCTAGTTTATTCAAACATACGCACTGAATACCTTATAGTAGATGCAATTGCACCTGTTCATTTAAAAAATAATAATAATAATAGTGTGGAACCTGCTCTTTGAACTCCCATATAATGTTGTTGTAAAAGTTAGTGATGGAGTCATTAATACAGTATTTAAGATGTATACACTTGGGCATGGAGGACTACTGAAACTCACCTAAGCACAGTTGCTCTCTACTCCTCTAATTACACCTGTGGCTTTATGAGTCTCTGTCGTCTTCAAAATTCTTTCTGCACATTCATCCCCCATAGGCTCCAATCAATGCTTCAAGAACAGATCACACCCATTAATCATCACTTTCCTAATTAACAAAGCTAAACTAGAACAACACCTATGTTAATTGAAGTTTAATGAAGTACAGTTTATCTTTTGGACATATTGAGTCATTCATCAATGAAAATTGATTTATGGCCGCATATTTCACAGTTGGTGAATAAGTGTGTAGAGCAGAGTAATTATTAACAAGGGATAAATTTAACTCAATGAAATTACATGTGAATATGTATGGCAAGATTTTTCAAGGACAAACAATGGACCAATTAAGGACGAACAATACATTTTAAAGATTAAGGTCTGTTCTTCGGATTCAAGAATAGTTGGGGCCTATGTGATAAGAAAATTAGCTGCTGATCTTGAGTATAGAGCTACTTGTGACTACTAACTACATGTGTGCCCAGTTAACCAATTCTTTATAGCACTGGCTTTCTTCCACTGAGATTAGTTTCATTATTATTATCTTATTCATCATAGTACCAATTTGAAAAAAAGGAGATATACAATATTGTAGCTGGAATAAAGTTACACACATACACACCAAATACGCTTACACCAGTCCAGACACAACAAAGTAGCCCATGCAGACATACTAGAGGAGTTAGCAACTAGCTGTATAGTTTAACATGATCAACACTTAATACACATCTGCCAATTCTCTGAAGTCACTATCCCATTGCATGTAATGATTTGGTAAAACACTTGCAATGCTCTACACAAATTAACAACAAGAGAGTAGTATCCTAGAAATGACCATTTGACTACAAATATGGGTGTGGTTTGGGCATGATTAGAGTGTGTGGCATCCTGTCATGAAAACTGTTCAAATAAGGTTTGAATTTGCATAATCCACTCTTAAAAATAAACAGTTTCCATCGTATATGCTTGTCAAGAGGTCAATCACTTCAAATTCAAATTCATTGTGTTGCTAAAAAATAATTTTGTGATAAATTAAAATATTTGTTGAGTGTATTGGAATCAAATAATGTCTTCGATCACTCAAAAATAAATCCAGTACTACAGTAAACAGGATTAAATGTTGTGCTCATTTCAATGTATAAAACACTTGCCCTGCCACAGGCTTAACATTGGTAGTGGTGTCATATTATATTTTATCAATGATAACAAACTCTATTATAATTTTTGATAAAAAGATGGACAGACTCTTTTGAATATTATGCTACTCCGAATTGTCTGGTGGTATATTTTGTGCCCTTGTGTTTGTTTATGGAATAATAGACTGCTGAAGGAATCAGATATAATATTATGTGCTTCATCAAGCCACCACACATATATTGTCTCACATATTAGTACTTGAGTGTAGCTCTATTCTGATGAATATACTCACCCATTATAGTCTTAGTAACCTGAAATTTAATTCACTTCATAGATATGCCAACATTTATACTACAACTCTCTTCAACCTCTCCTTGGATACAGTAACTGTATTCAGTTTATACCCTAAAGGCATTAGCCAAATGTTTTGCTTATACAGCTTTCTTTAAAGCATTTAAACTCTGTTTGAGGTCTTCCCTCATCCTGAACTTAAGTTGACATTGGATTAGGAAACTCCAGGAGATGGTAGGGAAGAAGGGGTGTTTAGAGGACTACCAGCAACCCCCCTGTGAAATTAGTAATATTCGCAGATCATTGTCAACCATTGGTGAATGTAATTCATGGTGGTCTCTTTTTACTGAAATAAAATCAAATTATTAATATAGTTCATTTGTCATGTCGCAATCTAACCTGCTAGCTCTGTCATAAAACCATAATGATTAATACTGATACGACATGAAATGAATGCAGCTATCCTAAAATAAATTCAATGAGGCACAAACATCAACTCTGTTGGCTTCATTTTAGTAAAAAAAAAAAAAGAGGACTGGATAGAGACAATTCATGAAGTTGTATGACATGGCTCACTAAATGAGATCATCATCATAAGCTACAGGGACTGCACACATTATCTCTTACTTTTTGGTTAACTTGTGGTGCTTCTTAAATCATTCTATAATGATACTCACTAAAGAAAGAAATTTATACACTTAATCCCAAATGACTTCAAATTTAACCTGTTTCTATGAAATCTTAGGTAGATATAGATACATAAATCAAGTAATACATTTGTTATAATTAGCGAATTATTAAGTTAATTACAATATCTATGCTCACTTAATGATTGCATGATTCAAGGTGAATAAGTTACAAGAAAGATTGTTCAGTTTAATTTTGTCATCCACTTCACTGATAGTTTTGGTTTTATTTGAATTAGCTGTTTTCTAAAATATTTACTTTATGTTCTCTATCTATATAGCTGTTCTTCCAAAAGTTATATACCCAAAACTAAGGGGCTTTGGCTTTAGTTTTAGTTAACTAAAACAACACTAAATATGGCACAAGACCACCAGGACGATTGTGTGAAATTGGTCAGATGAAGTATTGTTGATGAGTCTTGTGATCTCTGGGTTGATAACTATTTTCTGTTTCAAATTTTGACAGGATTCACATTAGTAATTTTAATGGACATAGCTACAGGAGGAATGCTGTCATAACACAACTTTCATCAATAAGTTTTCAATTACTTTAGCAAAAAAATGATAAAAAATAAAATTTCAATCAATTTGGGTGAGAGTGTGTGTTTGGTTATGCTAATTTGAACAGTGGATGTAGTTGTCCTTAGAGCATTTTGTTGAAAAGCTTCATCCTGCTGATCCTCAATGTTTAGTGATCATCACCATATTATTCGTGTACAGGACTTGATTTATTTGAGCTGCCAATAACTTAAATAATTGATGACCTTTTACCGGACAGGTATTCTAGGTCACAATGCGAGCTACCAGTGCAGGTAATGTATAAACTGCATTTGACAAAAGGGAACATAATAGCTACTGACCAACATGGAGATCCAAGCTAGCATGATAAACCAGTCAGTGAACTGTATCTATGTTCTCACTGTTTATTAGACCAGATTACAGTCGAACTTCCGAAAAAGGGACAAAATGGGAAATGAGTTTTGTCCATTGTTGAGAGACTGTCCTCTTTCAGAAGCCATCACTTATTTGACTTTTTTTCACATCTAATATTTGATTGTGTAAATGTTTGATTATTAATTAGAGAAACTAAATGAATTGAGTGAAATAAATGAATAAAAAGGTTAAATTACACTTCAATAATTGAACTATTAATCAACAGTTTCGAAAAAAAAATCACATAGATTAGTCTGCTTTAGGGATGAAAATTTTAAGTTAACAATATTGTCTATAATTATTCCTAACTCCATGGCTTCTTTTATATGGCGACGATGCTCCAAAAACGAAGTAACATCTTCTAATGCATATATTGCTTCTTTGAAGCTCTTCAACTTAGGTAAAGGAGGTGAAAGAGAAGGAACAGAAGGGTTGTTGTCATCATCATCATCATCATCTTGCTCAACCAATTGATCTAAGAAGCTGGAATCCCAATCATCTGTCATTCCAGCACACCCATTTGGTATTGTTTCTGTGATGAGAGACTGAATTTCAGTTTGAGCACCAGCCTCTAATAATGGATCTTCCTCATCATTTCCACAGGTGATCACTTCCAAGTCTGCACTGAGGACACCAGCTTTTCTGAAACATTTGGTTATGGTTTAGTGGTGTTACTTCTGACCAAGCTTTGGGTGCCCACTGAATTGCCATTAAAATGTTAATAGACTTAACAACCTCAGATGCTTTAACACAGTTATCTATCTTAGCTATAACATGCCTCAACAAAAATTCCGCTAATGAGTTTTAAAATTCTTAATATTACCGAGGTCTAATGGCTGGAGCTTAGAGGTGGTGTTACCTGGTAAAAAACAAACATTGATGTGAGAAAATTTTAACGCCAACTCTGATGGATGACAACCTGCATTGTCCATAAGAAGTAAAATGGAGCGATTAGCATATGGGCTAATCTACAGTTAAGTTTTCAGAGAATTTCTTCAAGTATTTCACTTGTGATCCAAGCATTTTTTGGTCAAAATAGTTCACAGGCAGAACAGACTTGTCAAACAGCTGCAAGCACCTTGGATTTTTTGACTTCCATATTACTACTGGCTTCTCTTTAGCACCAGAAGCGGTCACAAAAAAAACTAGAATTATTCTCTGCTTGCTTTTTTACCACCGTTACATTCCTTACTTTTGTTGCAAAAGCCACGATCAGGTAATGCTTAAAAAAAAAAGACCAGACTCACTCATATTATTGTCGTTATCATAAGCTTGAACAATCTCAGGTAGCCTTTCTTTCCATGACTTCACCGTCTCATTGTGAACATCTCCAGATTCTCCACATATTTTTAAGTATTTTACATTGTATCTTTTCTTCCATTTGTCTAGCCAACCATGGGAAGCCTTAAAGAGTATCATTCACATAGAGCTTCTTTTACTTCGACAAACTCTGATACTCGAGATATCGTTTTTGTGTGAATTCTACTTCCACTTTTTTTTTAATTTGAGCTATCTGAATTTTTCCACAAGAAAATAGTGTTCCTAAATCTCTTACATTTGTACCAGGATTTCTTTGGGCATACTTAATAACCTCAACCTTCTTCTCCAAAGACAAGTAATTTCTTTTCTTCCCAGCCTTTTCCGCCATAGTGCAGAGCAAGTAAAGGTCAAAAATACTAGCTGTAATAATGTGGTTCTTTTCATAACCACATAGCGGGAATAAGATTAACACAACAAAATATTTTAGTGTGTGGGAACCACATCCTAAATAACAGCAATAACTTATTATTATTATGCTTGTGTGATGCTTGTAGTATCAGTAGTGGCAGCTGAATTTATGTATCATTTTTGTGTTGCCCTGTTACACTCTACTTTTTTTTACTTTTGTGAATGTTTGTGCTTTCATGTGATAGGTCAGTTCATAGTTCTTTTTTTCTTTGTGATTGGTGTCAGTTTTACATTTTGATTTTCTTTTTTGTGATCCCATTGGCAGTGTATGGAGGGGCTGACCACCACCAGGGGCAGTCATAGACTCTCACTCTCTCTCCATTATCTTTACACATGAATTGTTAATTACGATTTAAACTTGAACTGAACAGAAAGGGAATTAATTTAACATTGTTGGATGAACCTAGTTAAGAAGCAGAGGGTGTGACAGTGTGCATGCATCTAGCTATGTAATTTTCTTGACTGTCATCATCTCTGTGTTTTGTGATGTGTGTTCTCACCTCATTGTGGTCATGAACTCTGGGATCGCCCAGTCATTTAACTCACACTGCATTTTGTCATGATGCAACTCATTTTATATAATATCATGTTGCCAACGCTCTGTCAGTGGTTCTGTATATTAGTGGCTGCTTTGATAGACACTTTAGTTCATAATACATTAACTTAATCAGCCAAGCCAATCCATAAATAAAACCACAGGTGACTGAATCAGCATTTGAGAGTACTGATTTCAGTAGTTAGTTAAGTATGGCTAGTCAAAATGGATACGAAGATCTAGACATTTTGGAAATATCGTCATTTATAAGAGGATACCATGTTTACAAGGATATTTTGGTCTCCAGTAAGAGAAGAGCTATTGCTGGTAAAGCAGGAGACAAACAATTCTCATGATAGCAGTGCAGTAGCTTCAATGAAAGAAAATGTAGTACTGGGACATATACCTCACAATCTGGCCCCAGAAGTGATCATTCTGGATCTCAATGATTTGGAAATCCTGGAAAAGACGTTGACAAGATTAATCTTGCGAATATAACGAATACTTGAGTAGAACTTTTACTATTAGAGCTTTTTTCTTTTCCCTGTTTCATTTATTTGTTGCAGTGTTTGAAGCATAGCCTCACCATCCCTTCTTTAAAGCATATAATGTATAAATATCTATGTGGTTTACGGGGACTTTGTGTTCAGGTAAGAGGAAGTATATCGATTTTAGGGTGCAAGCTTTTTTATTGGTGTATTAATTTCCTCCATCAATATTGTGTTTTTTTACACATTCAATGTACCATTTGAAAACTTTAACACTTTCAAGTTAGAACAATATTTTTGAAGAAATTGAATTTTCTGGAATATATGAAGTGACTGCAGAAAATATTGTTCTCCAGGGCTCTCTGTAAATAGTGCTATAGCTTCTTTCAGCAGATTTCACTGTAGTAGAGAAAAATGAACTAGACCTTCAGTCTCTTCATGCATTGTTGTAAAACTGCTACATCAGCCACATCAAAATCCACCATCATTAAATGTGTAGGTGTTTCACAACTAGAATGGTATAGTATACATAGATTGGTTTTATCATACTTACTCCCTGCAGAAGAGTTGTATTATCAGTGGATTGCAGTGCTTGAGATTTCATTGATAGAATTAAGTAATATTGAGAGTTTGGACAGAGCACACATGGACAATGCATAGATGCATAAAATGTGTGAATATGATTATGTACCAGAAAAAATAACTGTGCATTCCAATAGTGCAACAATATACTAAATACACTCATAGCATTTAATGAGAACCCAGTGCAAACCTTGTTTGGTGATATCATAGGATTGTGTTTGTTTAGTGTAAGTATTCTGTTTAATAATAAGTAAAGGCAAGTCATGTGATAGTCCTACATGTAACGCTACTTGTACATATCATATATTGTAGCTGTGAGCTAGGTTGCGAGCTGCTAACAAAATTTTTTCAAAATTCAATTCAATATATTATGACTGACTGAATATGACACAAAGACTGTGTGTGTGTGTGTGCATGTCACATAGAATGATGAAAATAAGCAAAGATTGAAAGGGCAGTCGAAAGAAGTTTGATTCATGTCAATGTTGGTGAGTTTAGTTCAGCCACGAGTTAATGGTCCACACACTTCAGTCATGTCACAGTAAACTGTTACACCAGAGCTCGAAGAGGATTTCAGTTATAGTAGCCAGACTGAGAATCCTTAGGCAAACCACAACAGTTACTGATCAAGGCTATATTTTGGCCTTTATGCTTATTTTTCATTTGTTTTCATTTTGGAGTACCACAAGCTGTAAACAATTGCAGTGGACTTGTTTATCTCCAAGACTTGACATAAACTGTCTGGTAAATGTGGTATACCTGATGCAAAATGTCCTTAATAATGTCATCATTCCCTTCCATGCTTGTGAATTTGTCTCTCTGTTGGTCAGAATATTGTTTTTGTCAAGTGGTCTAGAAGATTGAAAGGTTTATAATTTCTTTCTGTAATACCATATGGTTCTTCATGAGAACTGCCACCATTTTTGTTGTCAGATGTTATACACTTCATTGAGTTGTTAAATCAGATGATAGTGAAGGAATATTATAATATCTATCGAGAACGTCACAACTTCCCTCACTAGAGTTATCAAAGTTGTCTTCTTTACCTCCATGGCTTGTTGTGTGGTATCCTATATCTATAATAAAGATAGTCCACACTCTTATTGTAATATATCGTTCATTTCATTATGTCTCAGACTGGTAACAGAATTGTCAGTTTCACGTATTTTAAGATTTGGGAAAGGAAAAAAAAACAGTGAATTTACATGTATAGAATGTTCAGTGGTACAAACTACATGCATAATGAAACTTGTCACAATCCAACATGACATGTCCTACAGGTGCTGGCACAGTAATAGATTCAGATGCTTGCACATTAAACTTTTAATAAGCTAGTGTGAGCAGAATAGTATCACATAGTACTAGAGATAACACACATATTAGTATAACGCGATGTACTAAAAATATAGCACTCAATAACAGTTCAAAGCTTGCTCTGGTATTCTGCTGTATTAGTGTATTATTAGTTGAGGTTTAACACTGGGTTAAAAAGCTGAGTGTAATTAAATGTATAAGGCTTTCCCAGAACTATCAAATAACTTTTTTTATTCCACAAATATCTTTCGGTACGTGACCTTGAGATAACTCAGGCTTACGTGACCTTGAGATAACTCAGGTTTATGTGACCTTGAGATAACTCAGGTTATCACTGAGTGTTATCTGGTGGTTGTATTGGGCAAGCTTGTTATACTAGTAGTTATAGCAAAGGCATCTGGCTTACCAGTTTTAAGGGTTTTTACAGCTACCTTACTCTGTGTGGAGAGCCCCTAGAGAGATTTACAGCCAACTTCCTCCTAGAATTACGGCCCTCAGTACAAACTACTATACAGTAAATATATCTAGCATGGAATAAACCACTTATTACACTTGTCAGAGTGATACTGCTAGATATTTCACTCTCAGGCTTTATTTTCACTCGCCTCTGGCTCGTGAAAATAAATTAGCCTGCTCTTGAAATATTTCACCATATCACACTCTGATTCATGTAAATAAGTACTATAATTATAGTCTATAAGTCAGCAAGTATAGACAGGATTCTATGCAGTGGGTGTGAGGAGGGCAACGAAACTTCACCCTTAAAATTTTCCAGCTTCCCCTCACCCACCAGCCCCCCTGCCAACTTTTGGTACATTTAATGCTAATAGCTGAAATTTTGGTGTCATATTAAAAACATAGAATATTAATAGCAAATTTCTCTATCTTGTTACTTCAATGCTCGAAATTTAGGACCCAGGAGATGCAACTATAACCAATACACATTCTAACTGATACTATTAGCTACTGTTTTAAGCTACATTTTACTGCAGGTTTCAAAGTGAGCCCTGACATGGTAGACTACAGAGCTGTAAACCTTGTTAAAAATACAATAATCAGTCAATTTAAGTAAAAACAACAACCAACAACAGCAATTTCTGGTGTAATTATTTAACCAGCTCATGAGATTTGCTGGGCATGGCAAGAATCAGAAGTTAGTCTCACTGTCAATAGGAACTTCCTTGGAAAACCAGTTGCAACAGAAGTTACCTGGACAACTCTCCTGAAGCTGATGAGAAATCTACTCAAATTTATAGCCTAGACCACAGGAGATAAGCATCTCACTTGTAACAAGAGACACATCACACTGTAAGAAGGTGGAAAACAGACCCATTGCCAAAAAATTCAAAGAGGGAGGCTCATGGGTTCGATAATGTCTGCAAAATAGAATTCCTCTGAGGAAATGTGCCCTTTTGATGAAAGTATTTTCCAATGACATATCCTTTTCTCAAAAAAAAAAAAAATTTGATTGATGAGGTTCTATGTTACATTAGCTGTTGCTAACTCCAAGTATTTTTTTATAAAGATTATACTGCTGAGTAAATCAGCCAAAACTAGAGATGTCAGCCTACAAGTACATATCAGAGATGCTGGTGGATAGCGACTTCAGGATGGAGCTTCCTTATGGAAATTTGCTCATTTTCTAAACTCGAGTTTTCTTTTCCTGCTATGGCCACAGAATTGCTTCCCCGTTTTAGCGACCCACTTTGCTCAAATTTTCACTAAGAATATTTTGTCAGGATGTAATCGGGCAGTGAAGTTTATTTTGAGTGGGGGGCAGTGGTAGCTACTCATTATACTGCCCGATTGCTCATTATACTGATTGAATAATGAAGTTGATTTCGCTTTAGCGCTCACTATTTGATCGCGTTAAGTCTCTTGCACCACTCACTCGAACCAATCTCTTAGCAGCCAGGAGTATTCCTAGCATAGCGGTAGGTAAAGGGTCAGGCTAGCGCTCACTATTTGATCGCGTTAAGTCTCTTGCACCACTCACTCGAACCAATCTCTTAGCAGCCAGGAGTATTCCTAGCATAGCGGTAGGTAAAGGGTCAGGCTAGCGATACTCCGTGCGAACCATAAAATAACGCTGACGGTGCAGGACAACTCATTCGGACTGCTGCGTATATCGGCCATTATGTAAGTCGTTTCACTCTAACAAGCTATTTAGCGGTAGCCTTCACGTTTTTATTAGTGATTATTATTTTAAGGTCTGTAGAGGGTTTGGATGGCAAGAGAAAGGAAAAGCAGAAGGTATGTTGTTGTAGTTGAAATAAAGAGAGTCTTCTCTTTTTGAGTGTTTCAGAGTAGCCTGCCATTTTATTTTTTGTTTGCTATGTTGCAAAGCCTAGAATTCTCAGAACGTTGTATTTAAAAGTGTCTATTCTAGGATGTCATATATTCATCAAAAATCATAACAGCAGCAAAACGATCAAATATATAGTAGTCCATAGAACCTGTTTGAGAGCACTGTGTGGTGCCAAATCAAAATAGTCATTTGGGATGTATAGAAAGGACTTTCTTTGGATAGTCAGTTTTACTCACATTTGTAGATTACAGTGTCAGGAAGCTAGATAATAACAGGTTCAAAGGCAACATTATAGCTACTGCCAGAGTTATGAAAGAGGGGAGGTCATGTCTCACCTATGAATATTCCAAGTCGACAAATTTAGTTTATGCGAAAGAACCCAAAACAAAAGTGGTTAGTTGATCAATGTTCATAGTATATCACCATATATTTGACATAGCTAATATTTATTGATCCCTAATTAATGTGAAAATTTTAATTAAACATGTTTGTTCCCACTTGAAGTAAATAGTCTAAGCTAAATCTAAAACAACAAACAAAAAGTTAAGTCGAATTAACTTAAATTTTATTAACTTCCTAGATTCTTCTGTTCCTAAGTTTTGAGGCACCTGGATTTTTCTGGCTTTACATTTTGTCTAAAGCTATTGTAAACAATGCATTGATGTTTGCTGAGTCAGTCAACCCAATCATGGAATTTCATGCTGGCACACAAGCTTACATTATTGATCTTGGTGAAAAAATTTGTATCATCATGGCCTCTTACCACCACTACTCCTATGCTTAAAGTATAGAACACATCTCTAAACAGAATATTTAGCTTAGACTGCAGTTCTTACCGCTTTTTTTATGGATACCATATACATGTACACACTGTTCCTTTAATGTATCATCTACCAGATAGTGTGTGATTCTGATCAAGTCACCCAGTATTGATCAATTATACAGTACACATGAATGCAAAGAAAAAATAATCCAAATTGCTGTTGCATACAGTGACGGTCTAATTTCTTTATTATTTGAAACAAAATTTTGAACCCATTTTCTTGTATAAACAGTGAAGTGCTAGCTTAGAGTAATTACAAGACCATTTCTTTTATCCACAATCATAGTTATCAAAGGTATCACCTGATCTTGTAGTCAACAAACTGTCATACTGTTTACTGTTTAAATAAGGGATGTGGAAGTTTGTGCACCTAAAATGTAGCTAATGGTCCAGAGTAGCTTCATGATGTATGTTTAAGGTGGTTGACATGACAAAGAATAAATTGAAGAACTTTTAAGTCTATTGCACATGATGTGCTACTTAGGAAGGACTCGATTTTTCGTCAATTGAGATTAATTGTCTCACTATAGTAGAGTGATCATAGATATCATCATCTAAATATTGTTTTAGCTACTATACACATGATATAAATTCGTGAATAGTTGAAGTACCGTATATCTAAGTTTTGCATTATAGACTAAAATTATACATTTTAACCAACAACTTTTCTCATATTCAAACTTTTCATTTCATAGAGTAGTGTGAATTATAAAGGAACATCAGTTGTTCAGAACTGACCAATAAAAATTGCATGAAATGACCACAAGTTTTGCTCCTATAAAAATATTGTGGTAACGTTGTGATACATAGTAATTGTATTTAGTGGTGTGGAGACCTTCAACAAAGAAATAAGAAAGTGGTGAACTTGATGAGGAAGCTATAAGTTGTATAGAATCAAACAGTTCCCTCTCTTCCTTCATCTCACACACAGCTCCTCCTATGGGCTATTTTAATGCACTAGCTAAATATACATTCAGTAGTAGCTTTAGGATCCGACAGGTCAAAGTAGTCTTCTTCTCATGTATATATCAGAAGTACAGCAGCAGAAAATATCCAAGACTTCAGCATTATATAAGCAATTGATAGAACACCATGCTCCTTGGTACCTTCTGAAGTTACTCATCTTGAAGACAGCTGTCTACATCTCATACTTGTGTTCAGCAACTCTTAGCTATCAAAGTTACAGCACTATCATTCAAGCATTTTTTTAAAACTCTCTTAATGAGAAAGTATAATCAATTTTTGTACTCAAACTTATTTATTTAAAATTTCTTTTTATTATGCTGATCACTTGTAGATAAGAGTAGTAGCCCAAACAATGATTGAGTGTTCTCTCATGCAATGGATGCAAGAATAATTCTACTCATAAGAATTGACAGAAAATATTTTATGTGATTAATGGTTGAGTATATCAATAATGAACTATTGCAGCTCATGAGTGAAGCCCAAAAACAATACTCGGAAGAAGTAGCCCATGCAGACAGACAAGTCCAACACTTGGCACAAACTACAAGTAATACATAACAACTCAGTGTAATTTAAAATTAGAGTATAATATTTGACCACAGTAACCTTTGACAATGCTGAGGACTTCACAAAGACAGTAAGTTAGTCAAAAGCTCACCAAATCAATTCATGTTACATTTAAACAGCCAATAGTCTAGAATCATTTAAATGTGATTACAAACATGAAATGTCTTTCTTAATAGACTCCAACATTTGGATTTTTGAAGCCCACATGGGTGCCTAACAGTGCGTCTGATGTGTGTCAACTCTGCATGAAAAACTTTATAACAGAATTTAAGACAGCCAAGTGTAATAGACGTCACCACTGTCGTGCCTGTGGCAAGGTAAGTTTCTTTACATAGTGAAATGATCAAATCATTCAGTATTGTATAATTATAGTTCAGAAATAGTGGAGACATTGTTTTTAATTCATATTTCACTCATTACATACATAATTTCATCCAAACATTTTCACTTCCGCATAGTATAGCGTAGGTCCTCGATTATCGCCCCGACTTTGACCCTCTGGATTTAGCTAGTCATCCGCAAGGTTTTAAAGAATAAAAAATAAGATGGTCAAGAATTACTAAAGTGTTGTTGATAATGGCTATCACTCTAAAGACTGACTAGCTAATGATCCACAATTTTAGGTAGAACATTTAGCATAAAAATTATTTCTACAATCTATTCTGGGATTTTGTTATTAAGTTCCATTACAATTAATTGGATGCTTGAAAGTTCAAAACATTAATTTCACGTGATAGAATAAACACAGTGGGTGAATCAGTATGCAAAGAAATACAATCAGGAGTGTATAAATTTGATCTGATTTTCGATATATATGGACCATATTAGTAGCACATGTGATTGATGATATTTGGATAAAGATTTCAGGCCTGCTATGTATTTGCAGTGCTGTCTTCTGTTCTTCTTAACTGTCGAATGCAATGTTTAATGAAGCACCAAAGGTGCGAACCCTCAGCGCCACTATACACCAGTTAGCTATTACAAAATCATCTCAGACCTAAAGAATAGCTTATTGGCTATTCTAATCAGGCATCAACAATACAGCTCGAGTTCAGACCCCTTTAGGTGAGAAAGTTTCAATCTAGTTATTATGAAGGGTCAGAACTTGTTAATTGTTAAGTACAAGCTGCGAATAGCACTTGTCTGTTGTTATCACTTGTTTATGACTTCATCTTATTAGTGAGTTTGATAGTAGGTCAATGGTCTTGAATGAACAGTGTGAGCTATACAACAGCAGACAGGCACTGGTTGAACTCTTCACAGAACCTAAGTTCTGCTTGTAGAAAACATTTATGGAAGATATAAAGATTGTATCAAAACACAACTAGCTACATCATTGATGTAACTTTACCAGATGACACGTGTTTCTCCCGACCTGTGTTTATATTATATATATACATGTATATAATTAATATGCTAAGATCGCTTTGATGCTTAAGTGGGATTAACAATGTTGGACGATGGACTAAAATTTAAGTTTTTACATGAGAGCTTTTAGCTGTGGGAAAATAATTAGAATTCAAGATATAATCATGGTTTCATCCTTACTTCACAATCACACTGACGATGACTGCTGTAAATACTCAAATAATGAACTTGACTAGCTTATTGAATGATTGATTTATACTGTCATGAGGTATTATCAATTGCACAACACAAAGAAAAGATCATTAATGAAATGATCTTCTTGCGATAATTGATAGTTAAAGTATTTAAAAGAACTAGTGTAACACTAGAGCAGCTATATTAATGTAATATATACCATTCAATTACACCTATTCACTTTGAAAATATTACTCTTGCCCACTAACTATTTTAACCCAAGCTATTTGAATTCATCATTTTAAGTGGTCTCATATATTATTGTAATCTATCAATAGCAATTAACTGTATTTCATGATTAGTGATGTACCCACAACCATACATTTTTTCACATAACCACATACTAGCTATACCTTAGTATGTTTTTAATGCTATATTTACTTGAAATTATCTTGCTTGCACTGCACACCCTTTTCTATTATAGCTGCTTACTTTCCAAGCTAATTTATCTCTACTAAGTTCTATTATCTTAATAGAAAGTGTAGGACCTGAAATAATCCTTCTACACATGTGTGTGTGTGTGTATATATAAAAGTAGTTAAATTGACTCGACTTCAGCCATATTCATGGATTCCTACACATTAAAGGATAGTGGGTTTTTTCATGCAATTATAACTGCATAAAATAGTATATCATTATATGTAAATGTAAATAATGATACCTGGAGTTGCTTTCAGATAAACAAAACCACTTGACATTATCAGATTTAATATTTTGAGTGGCACATCAGGCAGCACAAGTCCTCTGAATATAAGTTCAAAAATAATATAGAAAAATAAGTATTACCTTTATGGAATGGTTATATCATAGTGAGTCAGGGGTAACAAGAATAGTAAAGTAGAAACAGAGACCAGGTCATGTATTCTGTTGCTGTATCATCAATCCGCTCTTAGAAATCCTAGCTCTGATTAATAACATGCTCAACACACAGTGGTTTGGTGTTAATGCAATATCTGTGACATACCATGTGTTTTGTATAGCTTGTCTGTGGACTATGCTCTGTCAAGAAACTCTGCCTCCATTATTCTCGGAAGGTAGCCAGAGTCTGTGATGAGTGCTATGGAAGTTATATGAAGCGTTGATGATCATTACCTACTGACATTATCATTGTTGTCTGTATTTGTTAATGCTGTCTTGTTTGTTAACATATTTAATGGATTTTGTCACAACATCTAATTGAATAATTTAACTGCTACTTTAGTTCTCAGTTGTCAACCTCTAGTGAGTCCGGTTGTAAGACTGGCCTCTCAGTTGTCAACCTCTAGCGAGTCAGGTTGTAAGGCTTGTCTCTCAGTTGTCAACCTAGCGAGTCAGGTTGTAAGGCTGGCCTCTCAGTTGTCGTCTGAGACTTCCGCTCTTAGTAAATCGGACAGGGAATGATTATTGTAAACAGTTCCAGCTATGGGTTGATAAATTTAGACATAAATGGTTCGAGTAACAATGAGAAGTGAAAATGATAAAAAAGTAACAAAGGAGATACGTGAATGTGAGATTTGTGTAAATATGATATAGGAGTGAAATGATAACTAGTTAATAATGTCAAGTTGAGTGTTCAGCTCTTCAACAAATAAAATGTTACCAGCAGCTAAATACTACAGTAACACCAGCTCAGTTTTTTTAAATTAATACTGTTGCTAGTTCTATTATGTGTCCACATTTTCCCCGAAATCAATATTTTCAGTGAAAACTTAGATCTACCTGAAAGGTACATGTACTATATTTCGCCCAGCTGAATTTTTGATCCAAAATCTACACAGGAAAATGACATTCATTCTGGCACCAAAACAGTCTATTCACACGTGTAAACTTATTCTTTGACAATGAAAATATTTATTACATCATAAAACAAGATAACATACAATGATAGTCTACACAATTTTGCCTCATGGTCCTTGCATCTAATAAGTATATTGGTACATGAGAGATACCACACTGTATTCTCTCCTAAATCCTTACCCATAGAAAAGAGACTTTGGGTGAAGAAAGATATAGGAGAGTGGTGGGAGGAGCTTAGGGTGAGTACAGCAACACTGTTATACTTTAAAATTGAGGAGACGTTTGCCTCCTAAATATCTTCACCAAGAGATCAAGAGATGAAGCGTGAAGAAGGAAGAAAGAACACTAGTAACTGAACTGAGAAGAGAAAGAACACTAGTAACTGAACTGAGAAGAGAGTCAGCACACATTCATTGTGTTATGATGTATGCATATCCTTATACGTATGATCTTTATATTCACTTAGTTAGCTGAACCTCAGAGGTCACATTCATTAGAGGTCACTTTGTAAAGCTGAATTGTTGTGCGTGTGTTTGTATGATTTGGCTCCGCTGTGTGTGAACCGGAAGTTTGCATCCTTTTGTGAGCACATGCGTGGCATAGTATAAATACCAAAGCCACGCATGCGCACATTTAGTTCAGTAAAGTTATCAGTTAGAATTCTGTTCTCTTGTGCTGCCATTGGATACGAGCTCCAGTTACTCTAGTGCGTAGAAGGGACTGGATAACTTGCGACAAGCAAAGGCAGGCTTCTGGATTCTGGTGCAGCGTACCTTCCCGGGAACCAATTGACGACCTAGAAGCTTCACGGCCACTTCGGTTGACAGCCACGGTTTCCTTCCCAACTCCCCCTACAACCACATACCTCTGGCTGAAAGTTTACCGCTACAGCGAATAGAATAGCCAATGATTCCGACAAAACTGGCCGTGAGACGCTTTGAAAGCTAAAACGAACTCTACGCATACTTCGTTAGTCGCCGTTAATTTATGTTTTCTCGACTAAATTGCTTTGCTGAATACAGCCCAGTTCAACTGCCAGTTTCTCTGCACGTCGAAGGTTTTACCCTCCAGTATTTTAGCACTAAGTTGAGATAAATTGTAGCTTTTTATTAGCATAAAAAACTCAATTTTTTTTGGGGTGCTCCATAAGGTCCCTTTTCCTAGTCCCACTCACATTATAATGTTTTTAATTCTTTTTCCTCATTAATTCAAAACAGATTATATTTACTCCTAAAATTTACAAATAACTTTCCTCTCAGAATTAGTTTCAATTTCATCTCTGGCATTAAACCCTATCACTTTAAGAACAAGACAATCACCTTATTGAGGTATGGATTCACTAACCATCCTGGTGTAATTTTTCATATGCTATGAGCTAAAGAGGAGGAGGAGAATTATTGTTGGAAGGTGGCATGAAAGGAAGAGGAGGGTGGACAGGAATAAGTTCCTGTTATATTGAGAGTTGCTCACTGTCTAGAACTTGGACATCTTGTATAGAAGTAGTACAGAGAACAAATTTCACTTCATTCCAAATTAATAAATTTTCTTGACAATGAACAGATATAATTCAACAGAGAGGCAGAAAGGTGATTGTCTCCCAAACAGAATATTAGGAGGAGTGCAAAGAAGAGGTGTGTGTGTGTGTGGGGGGGGGGAGGAGTGGGGGGAATGGGGGAGGAGTGGGGAGGAAAAAACGGGGAAGGCATTACCAACAATTGTTAGCTGTGCACACTGGAACATCTCTCTTTGGCTGCATGTGTCTGTCAACACATGATGTCATTCATATTACCATCTATACAGAAACTACTGATGAATTGCTACTACATGGAATTCTGTGCAGTTGTTACTATAATCATTGATGTATGTTCATGCAAAAAATTAATTTAACTTTAATACAAGTCATCTTCACAATGTTATACTCATCCTTACTCTCTGACAAATCAATAAACTTCCAATCACTTGTCATAGCCTCTGTTAAGGTGTTTAGTGTAGGATTACAATAATTAGAGTAAGTTCTGAGAGTATAGTAGACTTTAAAGGCAGTAGTCCAGACCAATACAATCACTACTAATAACAAACACACTCTTGTGAGTAGGACAGACCTTATTGGCATTTATGTAGGCGGGCATGATTCTCACATGACACCTGCAATACCTGCCAAACAAGCTCAGTCTTACACATGCTAAGTCTACAATAGTGGCATCAGTATTCATTGATCAGTATGATATGTATTTATGCAATAGGTAAGTATGCAAAAAAAACATGCAACATATCTTATTCATAGTGTCTCTTCCCCAATAAAACATCAGGAGAGACAGACTTAGCTCGCACTGTATTGGTCATACACAATACGAAGTAACGCTGAGTTTTGTACTTTTTGGTTCTTCTGGAAAGCATTGTAACTTGTCATTTTGGACACTATGTAAGTTAGATAATTGAATTGAGTTTTAAATGAATTTACAGTAAATCAATAGCCAATTATAATAAAAACAATCTGAAATTAGGGCTGTCTATTATATGTTATAGTTTTGTACATTATACATAAAATTACAGCTACCTTTCTTCATATGGCCATTTAAAAAATATGAATTGCAGAATTAACGATTAGTCTTCATATCAATTTCTTATTATTTAGGGCAGTTCCTAATCTTGATAGTAGAAGAGAGGAAAAGAAATCGGTATGTTGTGTATTTATGAAGTAGTAGGAGACTTATTCTCTCTTTCACTAGCCAGTATGGTGAATAAGCCCTCACAATGATTCACTGCCAGTCACTGTGGTGCTGCTTACTTAAAAACTAGGTTCAACTTTTAAAATATAGTAATATTGCTAGTACATGTATAATTTTAAGAAGTTCATTTTAATACTGCCATTTTATAAATCTAGCTGAACATTAAACCTGTTGGAAAAGTAAGCACAGATAAATACAGCTCATGAGAATAACAAACCTTGTTTTTACATTAATATTTGGACTATACCTTACCAGATGTGTACATTTAGATTTGCTGACACACCGCTCATGAATGTGTTTGTCACCTATGAATATTGTTAGCCTGTATTAGTACATGTACTACATTTTCATCCCATTAAAGTGTTGTTCATTCCCTTCACCTGTTGCAAATGCTTTACATTTTTTACCCTAAATCTTTTTATAGATACCCTGTGTCCCAAATATATACTATACCTCTGTAGAAGTCCATCAATTTGACTGTTACAACATATTATAGCTCAATGCAGTAATCAAGTTTAGGCCCTGACAAGTAGTTAGAGTTAAATAGGTAGTTAATATCATTAAGCAATTGTGTTAGTGAAATTGGCTCAAAAAAGATAGACTTGGAACATAATTGGTAAATAACTCATTCTCAGACCAATCAGAAGATTTTCAGTAATTAATAACCCGGGGCCATCACTATTGTCTCAAAGGAATGAACTTTTCTACATTTGAAACTAATCTATTCATCCTCTTCTGGGCTGTATACTAGAATTTATATATTCATGGACAAAACAAAAGTTTTGACCTTCTTTTGTTGCTTGTATCAAATAAAAAATGCTAATGCTCTTCCTTATTGTTATTATATTATGACAAATTACACAAAATCCTACAAATAGTACAGATAAAATTAAACAGGTATTCATACCTGGGTAACTTAATGGTCATGACAATACTGCCATGATGAGGCCAGTGAGAGAGAGGAGGAGTCTGCAAAATAATCTGTCCAAAGGGACATCGACCTACGCCTTGAAGGCAAGATCAGTAATTTTAGCCTTAATTTTTCTAATAAGGAAGAAAAAATGTCGAAAAAACAAATGATATTGTTATTTAGAACTACATTAGCTTGGTGAGCTCATTTCATTTTAAGTACTATTTGCAATTAGAAAACATACTTTGTGCTTCATACATAAACATGTATTATGTATGTATACACCCAGTATGCTTCTATAAGACCAGACAAAATACAGCTCTTCTTTCATGAGCCAAGCACCTTAGCTTGCTTTGCTGACCTCAATGGGAACCATATTCTAGATTATTTTTGTATTTCTTGCATGCAAACTCAAGTATTCAGGGAATGACACAGTTGTGTGTAGAGGTTCTAATAGGATTCAATTAACTGCCACCAGAAACAACTTTATCGGGTGAGAATTTGGAGGGGCTGTATAGTTGTAAACTGCACTTGTTCTCTTAATTAACAGTCTAAAGGTTACTGTAACTCCTTCTGATAAGAAAAAATACTACCATCAACAGCATGACCGCTGAAATGGCATAGCAAGATGTACCAAAGCAGTGACACCATCATGAGGAATGAAATAAGTTACATAGCTATAATATAATGAGGTGTCAGGTTAATGACAACAATTTTATGTGTTAATTTTAAAGACAACATAACATGATAAAGGATGCTTTAAAATGATTCAAATATTATAATGAAATACAAATTGGATAAAATAATCAGTCAAAACTGTAAGTAGATGCAGTCTAAGCTCAATTTTAAATAGTGTAAAAGATAGGAAGGTATCAAGTGAGTTATTGAGATAATGTGATCACTCTATGGGATGCTTTTCACACACCAGTTCAGTAGGAAGATATCGCTTAAAATAGTAGCAAGTTCACTTAGTTATAAATAAATAGTATTCAATTTAGTTGGTGATAAATAATTGAAATAATGCTGTCGAAAAATCACAGTTTGCTAAACCTTGTATAGCTATATTAAGTCACAGCAAAGTAATATGAACTAGAAATGGTTGTTTTCTCATGTTCACCCATCATTTTTATTGCAGTTGCTGGGTGATATTAAAAGAGATTACCACGAGGAAGTAGATCTTGCCAATGATGAAATGCGTACCTTAGAAAGAACTGTAGCTACTTCAATTGGCAAAGATGACTTTCAAAAGACAGTAAGTCCCAAATTGCAAATAATATAATATCATATAGACTGTACTATTTGATAGGATAATTTTGTGTGTGCATGGAATATTTTAAATATTACACGCCGCAACAGAGAAAAGCTTACAGTTCATTTACTGCCAAATAAAATACACTAAATTACAGCCAAAATTATAACACAGAATGTAGACTTGAGCTAACATCTTGTGGTTAGGAATACAAAGGAACACTTTCACTGAATATATATTATATTTAGTAAAAAAAACATACACTTGCTATATTGCTTAAATGTATTTGTGAGGTAAAGTGTGAGATATCTTGACTCAATGAGTACAGACATTCTCACAATAGTTAGACAATGCAGTGAGCTTTTAGAAAACTCAACATATATCAATGCAAAGCATTTATTAGCTACAGTATAGCAACAACATTCATCCAGTCAATCAACTCTAAATCAAAGCAGTTGCAATTCTTCGATAGAAATATCTAGTGGGGATTTCTGTTGTCACCATGTCGTATGTGGAGAACTAGCTCACTTACATGGTTACTTAAATACTTGCAAAAGAGAAACTAGCTCATGACTTTAGTAGAACATGATCATAACTTAAAACACTTCTCAATATTATTGTACTACATATTGATTTTAAATACTGTTGTGAAAACTGAAGACATGGCTAAAATGTCTATTTTATTTAGCTAAGAGGAAAGCAGAAATGGGTACCAGATAACGAATCCACAAAATGTCAAATCTGCAACGAGTATGAGTTCATAACGAAGTTTTTCCTAGCCCAATTCAACAGACGTCATCACTGTCGTGCATGTGGCAAGGCAAGTTTTCTTAGGTTAATTAATATTCACTATAAATGATCCCATTACTAGATTCTCAATATGGGCAAGTTTTGTAATGCTCCTCTTTTGAATTTACACTTAGTCTTTAAAATTCCTTGTTTCCAAAATTTTTAGAGTCACCCTAAATTATGTCCAACATTCATGAAACACTTTTTTACAGCAATATTCACTGCAAAATGATCCCAAATTATACAATCTATATAATTATAGCTCCAAGAGAACATCATAAATTGTATATTGCAATGCACTAGCTGTAGGAATGTATAATCCAATAGGAAAATTCGACCCATGCTAGGCAGTAATTCAAGCATGTCCAGTACATATAATTTAAGTAAACTAGCTTTGGATGCCAAAAGTAATAGTGATAAATTTGCTCAATCCTTATGTCCATTTGATTGAGTGAGCTAAACGAGTAAGACATGATTAGTGAATGAATAATTAAAAATTATTTATGTAATTTGTGTATATAGCTGGTAAGTGGTACCTTTAACCATGCTTGGAAATTCCTGTTTTCTGAAAATACAGCTTTTAAATTTGTCTGCTATTATTAAGCTTAATCTCATCAATTATTCTGTACAAATACTTATTTCAAAGTAACAAGTTACAGCATCAAAAAATTAATTATACTTATCAGATTTTAGTGACTAATTGCTACACATGAGAGTAACATGCCAGCATAATTGTGGCCATAAAAATAGGCAAGTTTTTTTATAGCAATTGAGCCTGACCTTTGTTACACTGATTCAGCAGTAAAATACCTAGCCTTTATTGGCAAAACATGACTCTACAGTCTAGTCTAACTTTGGAAGTATTCAGTACAGTTTGTTCTAGTTATAAGTTTCACTCTGTTCCAGTACAATCAGCATTAATTCTTAAGACACTTTAGAACTGTTTCTTGACTTTGCAGCTAACCTTCTAGGTTAATATTTAATTGATAATTAGAAGTATTGCCTAGCCTGTACTGAACAACCAGCTACATTTTATTTAAGCAGCTGCTTTTCAGCTTACAGGGGTGGTATGGGTGACAATTTATTATTATTTTTTTTGTGATTATCTTGTTATAATTATACTTTTGTCCAGCTTGCCTGTGGATGGTGCTCTGTCAACAAGCAGTATCTACGTAATTATGGCAAAACGGTGCGGGTCTGTAAGAATTGCTACAATCCAAGCCTGTAGCATCATAGACCACACTGTTGTCAACACACATATACCAAGTTGAGTTTGTTCATATTATATATATAGATTCTGTTAAATGTGTTCAAATGAATTGCATACTGATGGAATTGCTCAAAAAGTGTATTCAGTCATAAATGTGTAGTAGTATTGAAAATTAATCTAATATGTTGAACTCAGAGGAAAACTTTAATTTAATGAAGATAAAAGACAATACAAAGATAACTGCAGTATATATACATAGCAAGTAAATATTCAGACAATAATTATACATTGTTTGAGAAAATAACAGAAAGTCCTTACTGTGTTCTGATAATCTATGATAATAAGTGCAAAAAAACTTTTCATAAACTTGAGTTACGATAGTCATGCCCGGTGCATCAAGACATGACTTATGACGGAAGAATTACAAATATTGTGCTGTTTTAAGGAATGGTAATTATGGTAATCAACGATAAGACTCATGAAACATTACATCAGTTGACCTCACTTTCTTTATTTTATCATTGGACGTGTTTGCTGAATGTGAACAACTATAAAGAACAAAGCTTCTATTGCCCAAAATGTTAAGTAATTTCAACAGGCAAGGTTGAAACCCTGAATAATACTATGGTGAACAAAAATAATGTTGTGGAGTGCGTTCTTGATACTCTAGATGTTAATACCAGTACTTCTCTAACTCTTTAGTAATATCAGTCAGACAAGGCATGTCTTGTTAATTTTGATCATCAAACCTCAATTTCCCAGTTTTGTACAAAATATCTATTATTAATAAGTGAGCAAGCACAAAACAAACTTACAAAATTAGTACGAGTGCATGCCAGGGACAAGTGCTCAACAATTAAATGCAATAATACACACTAGTTACATTGCCGTCCATTCACACACACGTGAAGGTCCCACTGGGATACCACTTACCTCTACAGTGCCAGGCTGGCTGCCCATGTGAGAATACTGCCCGACATACTTGCACGTGATACTGATTTGATTAACTATTCTCTGGGGGGAAGGCCCTATTACTGCATGGAGATGTTTATGCCAAAAATGTAGACTGGTGAGGCCAGCCAATAGCTCCCTCGCTTTGTCAGCAAATACACTTTTACTATCAAGGATTTGACAGTGGAATTTTTTTAGGAGTGACCAGGTGAGAAAAGGTTGACTGGTGTAACTACTTTAATGAAGAAGTGAAAGAAAATGCACAGAAAAAAACAGAGATACTGAGGAGCAGGAGATGTAGACATACGAGGAGAAGGGAATTCATGAGTTGAGAAGAAAGTTAACCTTGAGAAGAATAAAAAAACCCTGAGATTTGTTCGGAAGAAAGGGATCAGGAGCAGATTAAATTATTACATATCCATGAATAAATTCTAATGTAATTTGAACCTTTCTTTGTCTTGAAACTCTTGATTGCTACCTAGGTTTTTTAAGTATTGATTCAATAGCAGGACATACAGAATAGTATTGATCAATTTTAATTATGACATAAAAAACACTAAAATAATAATCCTACCATCAATCAAATGAAGCAAATGTTTGACAATTTCATGAGGAGTGGTACCTAACCATCTAGTTCGCACATTCTCATCTCTATGTTTTCAGTAGTTTAAAACAAGAGGCTTTTAATAAAAATAAGGGTCGCTGAAAGAAAACAAACAGCAATGTGATTTTACTTTGACATACTTTTTCATCGCATAAAGGGTTATCAATACATAAAGTATTACTATATATATTGTAGCGGGTACCAACAGCATTGCCATGGAAATAAATCATTTCCAAAGTCATGATGAGGTCAGGGATTCTGTCGATGCACGGAAACGTGTAGTTATACTGACGCTCGTGCAAAGTCCTAATATGTTTACGTAACTTCTGACCATGAATCCGGTGCATCCCAAAATAGACTCAGTTTGTAGTAGGCCTTAACAAAATTGTTTATTTTTTACTTTTATGATACTCTTTACTGCTACCTATTTAGCTTTTCTTTACACATTTTGATCTTCCTTCTACCCCAATTGCTTTCCAAAGCCACTATCTTTGAGAAATAAAAAATTCCATAGATGAAGTTCTTTTGCATCATTACATATAATTTGAGACTACTGCTGCTGAGAAAATATGCAGAAGTTGGAGATCTTAGCCTATCAGGTAAAAAATATGACAAAGTAAGACATTGGCAGGAGAGAGTCAGTAATTTGCTTGTAAACTGAAAACTTTTAAATTGAATCACTACCAAAGTTTTGCTGGCGATGGAAAGTTCAAAGTTCATCTTATACTGTTGCTAGTCTGAAATTTGTACTTTTCATGCTGGATTGCCACTTTTTGCTTTTTCTCACAAACTATTTAGCTCACGAAATTGCTATATTTTGGCTTCCCATTTGCTCAGATTTTGCTAAGCAAATTTGGTCAAGGCCTATTGAATACTCCTATCTCCATAAAGAATGGCCACTAAATTTCTCTATTGTTATGCAATAATATTGCCACACACTTTATTGTATGAAGTTCAATCTCTTTGTATGAATTATCACACATTCTGCAGTAGTTTGTTGAGAATTTTCTCTGCATGTCTTTTACTGGAGATATTGGTTTGTCTTTAGTTCCCTGTAAAGGTGGAGGAAATCCAGTTGCTGCTAACTAGTTTCATGAGTTTCTTCATTATGGTGGGTCTAGTCTCAATTGTGCAGCTATATGTTTGCTTAACCTGTTACCTAATCCAGCTCAGCAGTGTCCTAGTACATTTGATTCATGATACAGTTAAAAATACCTGACCCCACGGATAAAAGAGCATCTCAATGAATGGATTAAAAACCACGTGATAATCTATAGAATCCACATTGCTTTACAATGCACAAGAAAAACGTAACGAGAGTAGAATTTACTACATCTGTATCTGTGGTAGTGGCATTTACTACATGACAGAAAGCTTTTACTAAAAGTGCTCCATTATTTTACATTCTTTTCACACGTCCTAACATATCCGAATTCTTTTCCAATGTTTAAATTTCCTATTTTGCATGTGCCCACCTCTGTATTCAATTATGTCTGATACAGTTTTATATTCCTACTATAACAAAAGGTCATGCTTACCAAATATATACACAACCACTGCACCTAGCTATGAATTCTTTATATAGCTGACTGATGTAGTTATTTCAATGAAGAAGTGAAAGACAATAAACAGAAAGGACAGAGATACTGAGGAGCAGAAGAGATAGACAGAGGAGGAGTAAGGAATCCATGAGTTGAAAAGAGGAATAAGAAACCAAGGGTCAGGAACCATGGATTATACTACTGCACTCTAAGTGAGTACATCAGGTGCAGCTGTGTGGTAGGGTACTTGCTAGTTATAAAAGATAACATTATTGGCCACAATTCTGTACACAAGAAAGTCACTTATTATCATCTCATCCCAAAATTGAAACAGACTCAATTACATCAGGGAAATAGATGCTAACACAATCATTATGACAATAACTATCTCTAAGACACTTGAAGTTTTAGATAACATACTACATAGATAACATACTAATGACCAACATGGAACACCTGATGCCTTTGATACAACTATTGGGGCTACCTTGAGCATTGAAGAACACTATGTATATGGAGTGTCTCTGACTTATGGTGCCCCGGGGTCTCGTATACACATTTGGACTTTTGCAGCTTCACCCTATTACTCAGACACTGAAAATGTACTAATGGAGTCATCCCTTACCATCCTTCATTAGTAATAATTATTTCTGTGAATCTGGATTCAGCGGTCCTGGCCTTCACCAAGGTCAATTTTATCCAGATGATCCATTATGGGATGGCCAAGGATGTCAACAGACCTCCATGGTTTTGTGCCTCTTTCCTCAAACTATGACTGAAAACTTGGAATTGCAACTCTGTAAGACCAATATAAAACTGATGAAGATATTGTAGTATGCTACATATATATTAATACATTAATTATCTTGACATGTAATGAACTTTGAATTTACAGAAAAGTATCAGTGTTTAGTTAGTTAAGCCTTAATTTGTTGTTGTAGTTGCTAAGTCAATCACTAAATTTACCTCCTAATAATATTGTGAATGATGTTGTGGAGTGCATTCTTGATACCCCAGATGTTAATACCAGTACTTCTGTAACTCTTTAGTAATATCAGTCAGATGAGGCATGTCACGTTAATTTTGATCATCAAACCTCAATTTCCCAGTTTTCTACAAAATAGATATTAATAATAAGTGAGCAAGCACAAGCAAACTTACAAAATTAGTACGAGTGCATGCCAGGGACAAGTGCTCAAAAATTAAATGCAATAATACTTACTAGTTACATTGCCATTCATGAAGGTCCCACTGGGCTACCTCTTACCTCACTAATACAGTGCCAGCTGGCTTCCCATGTGAAAATACTGTCCGGCAATATTACTTGCACGTGATGCTGATTATTCTTTGGGGGGGGGGGGGGGGGGGGGGGGGGGGGGGGGGGTAATGCCCCATTGCTGCATGGAGATGATTGGCCAAGGAGGTAGACTGGTGAAGGCCAACCAATATCTCCCTGAAGCTGTGAAATAGCAGTATAGTGTGTTAAGTAATTATAACATACATGAATGTCCTGTTCAAGCTTCTCTTCCCAGTTGCAGGAATCTTCCATACACTCATCGAAACCTAACCCACCATTAACTAATGCATCAAATATTCACAAACCTGCACAGACAATCACAGAACACATGCGTTCCTTAAGTTATGGTGACCAATTTAATTATCAATCAAATATTCATCCTAGCTAGCCTGACTGTGAAGCCTGCCAGATGACATTTTGGCATCCAAATATTTAACAAAAGGTAGCAATATGTCACATTCCAAGTGTCTGTATAGTAGAGTTACTAGTGTCACTGTAGTGGCCACACCTATCCAGATGCTGTGGCTAGTATAGCTACTGGCTCAGTGGCACACCAAGACTATCCAGAATCTCCTTCACTTTGTCAACAAATGCACTATTACCAGGACTTTGACCATGGATTTTATGAAGGAGTAACCAGGCTCTGAACTTCAAATATTACTCAATTGGACTTACATTTACACATGCCCACCTCACACACAACCACATCGGCTCCTTTGCCAGCTGGTAATTCGTTAAGTGACTTGGAATGAATCTTCACGTGCGAGAAAATACATTCTTCCCCTTGACATGTGCCGAACAGCTTCTCATGTTAACCTCATTTAACTGTGTATTTAAAAAATCTATCTTTACAAACGAAGTGAGCTAATTGGATGCAATCTACTGCAGTTCAAACTTTACTTTCTACACACCCCACTGTTCTTCCTGTTAAGATTCTGATCTGTATTTTGTAATTGTAGCTCTCATGCTCATTGAATGTATATTTTTTCCTGGATGAGAAACAAGAAATTTCCCTGATGTGGCCTAACTATTGACAAAAAGCACTCAGCTAAAAAAGATGAAAAGAGTTTATTTGGAAGTTTTTACAGAATTTCTTACTTACCTTAGTCCTCCCTAGTAATGCTAGCTACAGCAGTGGCTATTTGAATTAAGCCTTTCTTACTATCTAAATTGCCAGAGGCTCTTGACAACAAGTACTCAGTCAACAGAAGCTTAGCTAGCTCTATAAAGGTGCAGGGCTGATGCTAAATAAAACAATTATTGTTAATATAATGTAATAAAATAAGATTTATAACAAAAGGCTAACTTAGAAACTGCCAAAGTAGTTGTGTTTTCTTACTTGAAATTTTCTGTAGCTATAGAAATCAAGTCCAATTAATAGTTAAAACCCTTTCGTTCCCAATCCCGCTTTAAAGCGGGTGAAGACCGATTGACTTCTCCGAATTTTTAAAAATAGTTACTTTATAGCTAGAACCTTCAGATTGCATACACAGGTGCCCAATGCATTGGAGAAGCATCTAAAATAGCTTTCAGCCAGGACTGCTTCGACAGTACCTCACAGCAGTTGCGTTTATTTCTTCCTCGGCAAAAAAAAAAAACATCGGTTCTCCGTCGAATTTTAAAAAAAGTTACCTTCTTCACAGCAGCTTCATTTATGGATCCAGTCATCTCCAGAGCTTTGTAGAAGCACCAAAAAATTGCTTGAGCTCAGTAGCCTTCCATAACACATTGAAACAACCGCTTCTTTGCCGACCAAGACTTTGCGGTTTGACTTACTGTCTTCTCCATTTTTTATAAAATCGCCAGTTCAACTGGGGACCTCCCTATTACGTACAGTCTTAGGTAATGCTTATTACATCATAGGATAAAAGTGAGCGTGTCGTGTGACCCCGGTAACTATGCAAAAAAAATTTTTTTCAAAGTCATTTTTTGGAAGATGGCGTCTAGAAGTTACAATGCGGTGCAAGTTTTAGACTTGCTTGATGCTGACTCTAGCGACTCAGGATCAAGCGGAGAGAAGGGAGACGACATCTAGGGCTATAGGAGGCCCTGTATCAGGGTTGGTGGACCAGACCCCGTCAACTCTGATACTGAAAATGGGAGTCAAGAAGATGATCGAGGTAAGCTTGTCTTTCTCTTGTCTTTCTCTTGAAAAATAGCAAGCTTCTGTTGTGGAAAGGACTTATTTATAGCTATATTGAGATAGAGTAAGCTGTTTAGCTATAATATATATATATATTTCATTGAGTTTTGAGATTTGAAAGTGGCTTGTGGTTTTTTGAACAAATTCAAATTTTCAAAAAAATTAAAAAATTTTTTTACCACATATACTACTAGGACCAGATGTGAATGCAGTCACCGACCCCGATTACGCAGATGAGGCGACAGGAGCAGAGTCTTCCAGTCATGAAGGAGAGGATACCAGACCTGAGTCTTCCAATGATGAAACACGAATAGGCAGCAGGTTCCAGTGATGAAGAAGAGGAAGTGGTTCCTCCTGCTCCGAGTTCTGGACGTCCTCGCGGTCGGAGAAGGCGGGAATCGAAGAACAAGAGTCGGGTGGATGAGGTAGGGGGAGAGTGGAAGAAAGATGACAACACACCCATTGATATTCCATAATCTTTTGTGTGAAGGACCACAGACTTTGATATTTGTGGCTGCTCCTCCCCCCCCCCCTGAACATCCCAAAAGTTGTAATATGTATTGTTATTGTCGTTGTCGTTGTCTGTGTTTTTGTGGTGTTGTAGTGGAGCTTCACACTCGATGTATATGTGTGTGCGTGGAGTTGAAATGTTATTCTGGCGCTTCCAGGGGGGGGAGGGGGGTCTTTTCCAATCGGGGCTACTATACCCATGTAAGTTGAATTTCATGTATGTGTGTGTGTACACCAGTCAATTTATATTATACATTTATTTTTATGATCTGTATTCACCTGTATCTTCTTTTTTCTAGTGTGTGTGTGTGTGTGTGTATGTGTGTGTGTGCATTTGTGGAATGAGAGAGAGCATCCGTGGACAAACAGTATGTGGCGCTTCCGTATATAACCTGGGAGGGAACTCTGGATCTTTTTGGATCGTGACTACTATGACCATGTAAGTTGAATTTCATGTGTGTGTGTGTGTGTGGTGTGTACACCAGTCAATTTATGTATAATAAAATATACATTTATTTTTATGATCTGTATTCACCTGTAGCTTCTTTTTTCTTGTGTGTGTGTGTATGTGTGTGCGTGCATTTGTGGAAAGAGAGAGAGAGCAACCATGAACAAACAGTATGTGGCACTTCTGGATCCAACCTGAGAGAGAATGAACTCGGTGGTCTTTTTCGGTCTGTGACATCATCCATGCCGGGTAAGTTGAATTTCATTTCAACTTACTGATATTTGGGTGTCCAGCTAGGGCTGGGGGGGTGGGGGTTATGGTACAAGAATGTCAGTGAAAAGTAATGACGGGGGAGGGGGGGTTATGGTACAAGAATGTCAGTGAAAAGTAATGACGGGGGAGGGGGGGTTATGGTACAAGAATGTCAGTGAAAAGTAATGACGGGGGAGGGGGGGTTATGGTACAAGAATGTCAGTGAAAAGTAATGACGGGGGAGGGGGGGTTATGGTACAAGAATGTCAGTGAAAAGTAATGACGGGGGAGGGGGGGTTATGGTACAAGAATGTCAGTGAAAAGTAATGACGGGGAGGGGGGGGCAATTCAGCGAGGCCAGCTGTTATGTTACAAATATCATTGTTGTCTTGTGTTTTTTTGGTATTGTATGGATGTTCCGGATCCTATGGGAGGGATCGTTCAGTCTGTGCCACCATCCATGCCGGGTAAGTTGAATTCCACGTGTGTGCTTGTACTGCTTTTCATTTTCAAATTACACTTTCTCAATACAACGATTGTTTCTCTCATGTACAGTGTGGAGTATACATACCAGGGTTCATACAGTGGGAGGCTAGCGCTGGGTTCCCCCCTAGAATTTTGGGAGTTGAATAGAAATGAACATTTAGGAAGCATTTATTTTTAGTCTGATATTGTATCCCATTATGTTCCTATCATAACTGAGCCATTTAGTGCATAGGACCGAACACTGATCATCAGTGTGAAGTATAGACTCGTATGCAAAGATGTGCATCAAAGTAGTGTAGGTTCCAAAAAATGGGTGTGGCGAAGTACACTCGGAGCCCCACCCCAAACAAAAATCCTGTATGAAACTGCATACAATACATCATAAAGTTGCAATTATATAGGATCATGAATAATTTGTTGTTTGTATTACTAATATCTTTGTTGTTTGTGTTTTTGTGTATATGAAATTGTTTTGTAGTGGAGCTCGACGTCCGATGGCATATGTTCCTTGTGGACACTCATAGATGTCTCCTACATGATCACAATCAGCACCACAACAAACAACATATTTTATTGTTGAGCTAATATAATATTGGTATACAATACATCAAACAATATTATTTCTATTTTTTATTTTATTTTTATTGATGGGAAAAGTGGAATTTTTTGGGGAAAAATTTTTTTTTTTTAAAGTATTAGTAGAGGGCCTAAATATTATTCAATTTTCTCAATTAAAAAATGAGGGGAATCCCAAACTCTTGGTCTATTTAGTGATATGTGGTTGCTATGGGGTTTTCCCAGCCAGCATCGAGTTAAAAAAATAAAACGGTAATGCTCTATTCCGCGGTAGAAAATTAGATTTTTCAGCGCGCGTCCAAACAATTCAGGAACGAAAGGGGCTTGAGCAGAGAGTAAAAGAACATCAGGATGCTTGTAAAAGAGGTGATGAGAAGGTTTCAGCCATAGCTGAACATGCTAGGCAGCAGCATCACCCCCATTAAATGGGAAGAGGTAAGAGTTGTAGACAGTAAGAATCTGAGTTGAAGATCAAGGAAACTCTGCACATACAGATGACACCTGAAACAACCTGTCCATGCTGCGTGCAAATCACCCTCCAGGATATAATAAACAGTAAGCATGCCCTCCAGAAATCTTGCTGATTACTTTGTGTTATTTATGGAGTGCCGTTTGTGTCAAAATTAGTACTTTTTTGAAACCACAAAAATTCATGAAAATCTGGGGGGAAAGTCGTCGATTTCTGAGTGCTACGACGTTTCCAAGCGACGATTCCAACCTAAGCGACGATTCCAAACCAAAGCGACGATTCCAAACGAAGCGGCGATTCCCACGATTCCAAACAAAGCGGCGATTCCCACGTTTCCAAACAAAGAAACGATTCCACACAAAGCGACCATTCCACACAAAGCCACCATTCCACACAAAGCGACAATTCCCAACGTAAGCGATAATTCTAACCTAAGCGACGATTTCAGACGAAGCAAAGATTTCAAACCGAGCGACGATTCTAAACTTAAGCGAGGATAACAAACCTAAAAGATGACAAATCTAATGCGATTTTTTTCCAAACTGAAGGGACGATTTCTGGCTTGTGTATGGAGTAAAGAGGTGTGGTAATTTTCTAAATGATGCTCACTTTTAGTTACCGGCTGGCTGTGATATTACGCGTACGTTTGTGAGTGAGCTGAGTTGAAAAAAGGCTACTGGTGGTGAAGATGCTATTATGCTGGATTTGGTGGAAGAGTTGTCTGCAGAATTGCAACTGGTGTTGACTTCTGTTGGCCTAGTATCCCAAGAAAGGTATACCATAGAAAATGTATATATTAATAGAGAAAAGTGTTTTATCGGTGATCATCTCTGTCCATAGCTACTTCAACATTTTACCTTTCACATAAGATATTGTGAATTTTCAGTGCTGTTGTTGTACCACTTCAATCAGATGCAGAAATCTAGTAGTTAAAGTACATATCAATCTTCACCCCCCCCCCCCCCCCCCCCCCCTCCCCCCTCCCGAGCACACCACACACATCACTAATAGCGAAATGGCTACATTCTTCATGTATATTTGATTTGCAAGCCTTTTGCCAAACCTATAAACTGGTGGTAGTTATATCATTTTATGTACCTCTACAGTTTTGAGAAAAAAGCGAAATAGTTTGAGGTTTATAATGTGAACTATATTCATGCAGAATGAACAAAATGAGATACAACATTTTATCCCTTCTAAGATTAAAAATATGCTTTAATATCTCATAGGTCACCGGGTCGTCCAAGATTAGAGATATCTATTGAAGACATTGAATATCTCCGTGGATTAAATTTCACATGGACTAAAATTTCAAATATTTTGGGTATTAGTCGTTCGACTCTCTATTGCCGCTTGGAAGAAGAAGGTATAAGCGCTACAGAGAGGTATTCTTTGATTACCAACGATGACCTTGATAGAATTGTGAAATCTATCAAGCAAGAGCATCCTAATGATGGTGAAAGATTAATGATAGGTAACCTTCGTCATCATGGTATAATAATTCCTCGTTCAAGAATAAGGGCCAGTATACATCGAGTTGACCCCATCAACACCGCTATTAGAAGGAGTGTTGCTATTCGGAGGCGAGTATACTATGTGAGTGGGCCTAATGCACTATGGCATATTGATAGCTATCATAAATTAATAAGGTGGAGGTTTGTTGTGCAAGGAGGCATCGATGGCTTTTCAAGAACTGTAGTGTTCTTACGATGCACCACCAATAATCGGGCACAAACTATGATGTCAGCTTTTTATGGTGCAGTTGTAAAGCATGGGTTGCCTACTCAAGTTAGATCAGATTGTGGTAGTGAAAATGTAGATGTATGGCGCTATATGTACGACCAACATCAATCTGAGTTAGCAATCATAGTTGGGTCTTCCACCCATAATGTAAGAATAGAACGCCTTTGGCGGGACGTGTACCGATGTGTTGCTGTTCTATATGCAGATTAATTTAGAGAGTTGGAGGCAGATGGCAAGCTTGATCCTCTCAATGAAGTTGATTTGTATTGCTTACACACAGTTTATTTACCACGGATAAATGAGACAATACATTTCTTTGTGGAGAGCTGGAACAATCATCCATTATCCACGGAACGCAATCTAACACCTAATCAGTTGTTTGTTCAAGGGGCCCTTAATCAAAACATGACACTGCGTCAACATGCCAGGTCCACTAGCTCTAGTGCAATTCGTCTTCCTGCTGTTACTTCCAACATAGAAGTTCCTCGGTCATCATTTACCCCATGTGATAATTTGGCTCAGGATATTGAACAAATGCATGTACCTACTGATGACACTGCCTACAGGAGACTCTCCAGACATGTGGGTCATCACCTTCTGAGATGTGATGACTGCAGCACCTAGTTAACGTACATGAAAACCTTTTGTAATGAACATTTTTTAGTACTTTTGTTTTTCAAATATGATTTGAAACAAGTTGATAAATGATGAGTAGGTTAACGTTACAAAAGCAAAAATGCAGTACTGTCTTTTAAACACGACCAAATCCAGCCGCATTCAGTATACCATATGCCATATTGTACACAAACTGATCCCGAGAAAGTAACGGTCTACCAACTGGCAAGAACATGGTATTTGTGCAGGTGTTGGCCTTGGGAAACTGGTTTTCTGTATGAAAAGTAATGGTTGGCTGTGAAATAAATCCACAGGGTGGTGGATGAAATGCACCTACAAAGGTAAAAAAAAACAGTGGTAATAGCTGAAACTGCATCTAAAGAACACATAGGTAGTAAAACTTGCCTGTAGCAAATGCCAGTATTGTTGTAAACTGAAGGTTAAAGGTCTCTGTTGCTCCACCTTCACTTTCCAGCTCCAGTGTTCCATCACTTGCTATATGATATTCACATCACCACCAACAATGATATTTGAATGCACTAGCTAAATTTTAGCCAGTCACAAAAATTAAATTCTTAAAACTAAATATAATGTAGATTTTTAAACAATGCAAAATTTTATACATGCTTATTGTGGTATTTCTTTTTGTGCAGAGTGAACTACCTAATATCCTTATGAAAAATAGCTGTTGGTTTTCAATATTATTACTTAAATCTTTACTGTGCAGGTTAGTTTTAATAAAATAGCACTAGAAAATTGCTAAACATATGTTAGATAAAAAATAAAAAAATTAATAGAACAAAATACATATGAATAAAGTCATTGATAGCTGCTCAACTAAAATAACACTTCGAAATAAATATATGGAGTCTGTTTCTACCATAATGGCAGGAAATGGTTATGTATGCTGTAGCAGAAAAAGCAACTTTTAGAAAACTACAAGCTCAACCTTGACTAACATAAGTTATAATAATTTACATAAGAGTAATTAAGATTTAGAGAAGACAACCAGTATGCAGAATACTAAAAAGTGCCTTTACAAATGAAAGGGAATGACAGAAGCATAAGCAGAAGACTACAAGTTATGTAAATAATTATGGTTGTTCATTTTTATTAGAGCTCTAAGTATCAGTGTATAAATATTCAATGACAATTTTGTTCTTGTGCTCATTTCTACTCAAAAAACATAAACTTACATTCAATGAGTTCAAGAAGATAGTTCCAATACACTATTATCTGCTCCTCATTTTCTCGCTAATTAGAACCTTCAGGTGATAATCTCGCCAAAAAAAGGTTAAACATAGACTCAGAAGTCAGGGGTACTGGTTGAGAGATGAACAAACGATACATTGTGGAAGGATAACACTTAAGGAGCTCATCAATTCCCAAACACTTCATTCCGTCTATCATCTGGTCAATCTGTGCTTTTAGTCAATTTCTTCACTGTGAACTATAGCCCTCATCTGTTGCACGGTATGTGCTTGTTCTAGCTAAAATTGTAAAAGAACAACAAAAGTATGTAGAACTTAAATGTTAGCTATTAATTTAAATGATAAACAGAATAGATAATTATTTCAAAAATGAATATTCTAAATACCAAAAATTTAACCCTCCCTTCAAAACAAATGATTTGAACGTACTGAAAGTGTCACACCAAGAGGTATATTGCATTAATCATGTCGTCCTTTGTGAATAAAAGGTTACTAAACTCACTTCTTTCAGCTTCTTAACAATGTTAGAATAAGGCACTTCATCCACCGAAGCTTTCACACTCTTCATACCATGAACTATGTAGCTGACAACAGAAGGAGCAAAAAATGATGGTGCTGGACCACCATGAATTAGTGAAACAGCTAGCATTTCTCCAACGTGTTGATAAGTATTTTTTGCAAGCTCCATCATATTGGGTGTTGGAACACGACAATCATCTCCTCCACAAAGCAGAGTGTTGTTTGTCGCAATGCTGCCCATAAGAAGGTGCAGAAATTCACGTAGTGGGTCCCCTTCATCGACTGCTGGATCTTGAAGAAATGTAATATGGAAATACTTGTGAAAATTAATTCCCCGCTGGAATCGTTCAAGTGCATCCTGCCAGAGGTGCCTCCGCCTTATAACAAGACGTTGGTACTGAGATTGGTCAACTGGGAGCATCTTTACTTTCTGGGCATGAAGGATGGTTTCTATCGATACGTTATCACTGAAGAAAAAAATGGGCATTATCACATTGAAATTACAAGATTATTTTATAACTATTACCATTCATCGACTGGAGTTAATGGGGAGTAAGGAGGAGTAGCAGGTGAAGTATGGCTCAAGTTTGATTGATCCGGAGGATCTTCATCTTCACTCACCAAGTTGATATATTGACTGAAGTACATATATATAAATCAAATATGTTCAATTTTTGGGACATTATAGGTAGTGATACAAACCCACCCATACATTAATAATTAGTTTTGAGAATATCTCCATACTGCTTTGTTGTATGAATATTCTAGGGTAAATTATCAAGAGAAACACTAGTGAACTCAAATTGCCAAAAAAAAAAAAAATGGAGTATGGAACTAAAACAGTATGAACGATTATCTTTTAAACAATGCATTAGACAAAAGTGACCAGATGATATGCATGCATTAGTTTTCTAAAGAAATATATTGCATCTTGAGATATTTGTACGGATTCTGATACAGTATCCACTGTTGAATTACAGTCCATATTTAGTTTTAATAATTAATTTTCACTTATTTTTGTCAGAGTTGACTTATATTTCACGAAAAAATTAATGAAATGTGTGGTTTTAAGGACACTTCAAAAATATTAAAACTGACTTGTATATATTTCCAGTACTCCAACGAGAGTCCAGTCTCAAATCTAAAAACATTTTTTTATTTTTATTATTTAAGTACTAATTAGTATTATTTTCAAGTAAACTCACTTCTGACTGTTTCAGTTGGAAAATTAGCAACATTTGCAGCATCAGCTAAGAACAATAATAACAAGGGGTATATTGATTAATATTGAATTATCTTTTGACTTATGGGTGTTCGGCTTTACCAGGCATTATTAATACAAATCACAAAATGATGGAGTACAAAATTATCTCAAACCAATTTGCTGCTGTAAGTTTAATAAATAATAAAAGTACCTAAATTTTATATGACCTGGTTCCTGAACAAAATCTGGTTAAGAGCAAATTCAAGACATCAAATTAAAAAAACAACAACAACAGGATTTCTGTGATTGTAATTGACTAGTAATAAAAATATGGGTAGTATTAAATGCAGCTCATTCCAACTGGTTAAATTCTAACATTGCTGTTGCTCTGGCAGGTCCAGTAAAGACTGATTAATCTCAATTGTTCTGTCAGAAACGTTTGTCAGAAACTAGTTCCAAATCTGACACTTAAAATTATTTTAATTTATACTTTTAGTACTTACAAATGCTTCTAGTCTTCAACTTCCTTGAAGAACATTCCAAATTCACAATAGGTAAGTCATCATCATCATTACTCTCCACTATTTGACCCTCCGCACTCTCTTTCACATCATTATCGTCATCTGAATTAGGACTAGCAAGCTAAAAAGTCATACATTTTGTCAGAAATAGCTTAACATAATATACATACCATATCATATACCTGCAGTTCATCCTCAGCCAGTATATAAATGGGAGTCTTAGCGTTTCTGCCAGCTACAGCACTAGCAGTCCACCTATATGAATGTGACAATTCGGGAAAAATTAAGCTTCTACTGTCTCCTCCGGAAGACTGGAGAATTTTAAACTTAAAATTATCGCAATACCCCATTGGGACCCGGAAAACAGATCTGACTTCATTAAATATCTCTGACTCATCCATGTTAGAATTGAGCTGAATTTTTCCCACAAGTTTGTTCACTGCAAGAAAATGACGGATGTGCTTCTTGCGAGGTATTTCAACAATATCACCATGCTGAAGAAAGCTGTGTGGAATGCAGACAATATCTCGCTCGTATGTGTACAACTTTCCCTTTCCTTTTCCTTTGGTAAAATTTTCTTCCTGACGCTTTTGAAGAAATGAGGATGGATAAATTTTCCTCTTCTTTCTATATGAAATAAATGCAACATTAGTACAATACAATGTTACATGACTCTTGTTATTTTGTGGGCTGTTCAAAATTTTTTAGCAGAAATTGTTAAAAATATTGGGTAAATTAGTTTGAAGTGAACTAAATACTTACAAATGTATTATATTAAAATATTTTAAGAGTACTAGCAAATTAACTTCGTAAATATGAGTGCAATTATCTTCTTTTCACAGTTGTATTCAGTAAAGTACAAGTACATATTTTGGCAACATAGTCAATCAAAAACAATCAGTTAATTTTGTGTGAGTATATCCAATTGCTATTTGGATGTAGATGCAATGAGCACAATCGTTTAGTATGGTACAAAATTTCAATTCTTTTTCCTACAGTTTGTGTTAGTAAAATTAATGGCCATGCATACCATTTACAACTAATTACTCTGTATTAATTGATAACATCGTACATGACAATGATTATTAGCCAAACACACACCACACAAACTTACTTTCGCCCGTAAGGCAGTGGGTAAGGAGGAAGTGCCTCGAAGTTCTCATCATCAGAAGAGGCAAGCTGGGTATGACACTTTTTACGCTTTTTCCTGAAGTAGAGTACAATATGACTAATAATAACTAAGTCACCATATATAACCTATCACTCATAGCCATTGTAAATAATGAATTTTTCTAATTTGAAATTAGTGTGATAGAGGCATTGCTACAATAGTAATTGCTACTTCTGTCATGATAAAGTTACCCTTTTAAAATTAACCTCATTTCCCTTGTATATGCCATCTAGCACTATATGATACCAATGTTAGTCTTACGAAATGAAAACATTTACTGAACCCAACAAACCAAATTTTATTTCACCTTGCTAGCTATCACATAAACTTTCGGCAGATTCAGTGGTCAGCGTAATTCTAGATGAAGGGTCATATTCGAACCAAGAAATGTTAGGTAATACTAAATATTTTAATCACATTATATCTTATTGGCTGCAGATTCAATAATCTGTACAATTACCTTCATTTGGTGAGTGAGCAAGCAAGACACTCATCATATTGATTGGAAAGTTATATGCATATATTATATATATATCCTAAGTTGTCGCCTCTCTCTATGTAAATACAGAGTTTGTTTATAATGACCATAACGTCTTGTGTTTCGTAAATATTTTGGGGGCTATTGTTTTCATTCCGCGCCACGAAAGAATTTTATACTTAGTTATGGCTCATTGAGTTTGTCTTACAGTTTTTTGTCAATCTGTGTCACTCTAGTACAGTTTACCCACAGGCATGCGTTATGTGAATGTACTTGAAATTTTTTTCTAATGACAACAACACTATCTGCTAGCCCAATAGCCAACCATATAGAAAACAATTGCCATTAACTTTGAAGTGATAAGCTTACAGGCTATAGTTTGCCTAGGTTGCTTGCCCAGGTAGTTTGCCGAGGTCGCTTGCCCAGGTCACTTGTCCGAGTCACTTACTCTGGTCACTTGCCCAGGTTACTTGCCTAGGTCACTTATCTCTCTGCTCTATAGTCTTAACTTTCAGGTGTCGCTTGCTAATGCCACTGCACTGTTTATTCATCCCTATTCATACACAGGTTACTTCTATCCAACAACCTGAAAGTTAAGACAATAGAGCAGAGTGACCTCGACTTGTTAATGAAGGGGCGAATGCTTTACCCCACCCCCCCCCCCCCCCAAAAAAAAACAAAAAACCCTGGATGCTTAGGCAAGTGACCTACCAACACATCTCTTCAACCACCATATCCACAATACAAAGCCAGGTGATTTTCAAAAGGTAGTATAAGTATTGTGATTGCAATAAGCAGCTAATATTGTTCTTTTACAGAGCTAAGTTGACCTTACTTGGAGGAACTACAGTCAGAAGACCTTGAAGAACATTGTGCAGTACTGTCAGTGGATTTACATACACGGCCAGAAGTATGGGAAAGTCGTGGTGTGACAAAATCATCACCAGAAGAAACAGGTGAATGATTTGTGCTTGTTGTGGCAAGGTTAGGTGCTGATCTCCCCATCTTTGATAATACTCGATTCACCGCACTAGTTAAAACTTTTTCCACTGATTTCATAGCCTCTCAATTGTTAGGATCAATGTTATTAGCCATAACCAACAGCCAGTGAGACAAAACGAAGGAAAAAAAAATAGCAACGCGGGGCGCGTAAAATTAAAAACCAACTTAATGGTGTTCACCATTTGGAAAGCTAGGGCGATGCCTCTTCAGTCGGAAACGTCGCTAAAGTTGTAATCGTCGCTTCAGTTAGGAATCGTCGCTTAGGCTGGAATAGTCACATTTGTTTGGGAATCGTCGCTAGGTTTGGAAATCGTCCCTTATGTTGGGAATCGTCCCTTATGTTGGGAATCGTCGCTTTATTCGAAACCGTTGCTTTGTTTGAAATCGTCGCTTTGGTTTGGAATCGTCGTTTAGGTTGGAATCGTCGCTTGGGAACGTCGTAGCACTCAGAAATCGACGACTTTCCCCCCAGATTTTCATGAATTTTTGTGGTTTCAAAAAAGTACTAATTTTGACACAAACGGCACTCCATAGTTATTATATCACCACGGAGAGTTCAACCTCAGTTGACCCCTGAAAAGGACTTCAGCAAGAAGTTGAAACGTCGGGTTAAGTTATAATTAAAAATATTGGCTTTTAACATAGCCAACTATTTCCAATCTGCTGGCAATGGTCCCAGATGGGTTGTATCATTGTTTATCGTGAATGATGAGGAGGGGGTGTCTAATGAGATGACCTATGTTGTACTGTCATCATTAATTTGTTTTCAGCAATTCAAGTGTTGTAGATAAATCAACAATTTGACTTCATACTTATGGCCAAACTCTCTGGTCTTCTAAAAATTTCAAACATTATAATAGTATTTAGCTACATATCTTATATGCATTTCATTATTAATTTATTTAGCAAAAAAAAAATGCTTGATTCAGTAATGTCCTAACACAAAACAAATTATACCTAAAGCTCTATAGTAGTATTGTAGTACCTGCACCAAATACAATTATTAAAAAAAGTAAGCTTTCCCAACTGTGTGGACACAATTGTTTCCCATTAGCAGGCCTACTAGCAAAAATGTACAGTATTGTTGTGTCTATATCATGATTACAGGGATCTCAGAAATTGTAAGTACAGTATCATTATGATAATGTAATCTGAGACCTTGTACAGCTAAGGTGACTTCAGTACATACCTGTGTGGCTAAGGTGACTTCAGTACATACCTGTGTGACTAAGGTGACTTCAGTACATACCTGTGTGGCTAAGGTGACTTCAGTACATACTTGCATGTGTGGCTAAGGTAACTTCAGTAACATACCTGTGTGGCTAAGGTGACTTCAGTACATACCTGTATGGCTAAGGTGACTTCAGTACATACCTGTGTGGCTAAGGTGACTTTTGTTCTTCCTGCATTCCAATCTAACCAAAATTGGTGTGTGCCACAGCGTGTGCTGCAGCTGCGTGGGAAGTCCTCGTAGCAATCATATAGTGTTACTAACTAATATTTTGGTATGAGAAGCCTCTGAATGCTGTTGTGCTTCTAAATTGTAGTTTAAACATATCGATCTCATGACAAAGACAGTAATGTACTAGCTTGGTGGACTATTACAACTAGTACGTTAATAAACTGGACAAAGAAGAGCGTAACAAGTTGCCCTCCTGTACAATGATGAAGTGGATTACGGTCACTATTTTGCTTGTATTCTTATTTGGATCAGTTTCTGCTAGTAAGTATAATTTTAGTTGGCTAGTTAAAAATTCAAGGATCATTGTTAATCTGTAAACATAGGAGTCAAACTATGATGCTTAAGAATGAATTTAATAGATGAATCTAATTGATGGACTATAACGAGTATGCATCTATACTAGTGGTGTGTTTGAGCACAAATGGCGAGCGAGCCTTAAACTACACTATTGTTAAACGATTGATTTTAACAACTAACATTCAAACTACTAAAATAAAGTTTGCGGTAAAGGGGATTCAATGTCATAGTAACCGCTCCCCTCAACTGTTTGAATTGAAAAAGAAGCAACAAAATCAAGTCACGTAAATTTTCTTTGTGATATTCTTAATAGTAGTTGTAACGCACAATACTTTCACACGACTGAACATACCTACGCAAGATTTACCTTCGTGGTTCGTCTAGTGGACAAGAATTTTCAAGTAAATGCTGTTGAGTAGGGCTTATAACTGTGACAAATAGCGTATTAACTTACCACCGCCACTAACTCGAATAGAAATGGAGTTCCCATAGGTTTTGAGTCTTAACTGCACCTGCAAAAGAATTCAAAGTGGTAAACAATTCAATTTCTGTAGTTTCAGAATAAACTGGGGTCAAGCCTAAAAAGCCGTGTTTTTTTTGGAGAAAAAAGTTCCCCCCGCGCGCGTTTAAGGGGCATACGTACCATCCATACAAACATTATTGGCGAGCGAGCGAGACACTCTCAGGGGTAACGCAATCGAGATTTCGCTATATTTATTTATCTGTTTATGGGGTACGTGAGACCTCTGTTTTCGCCCGCGCTTCTAATTACGTAAGTTAGGTACAGCGTTTACAGTTCCAGTATTTTTCAATTAACGAGCTCTGAGAATCCTTAGTGGCGGTGTTAAGTCAATGCGCTCTTTGTCATGGTTATAAGCCGTGGGCAACAGTATTTACTTGAAAATACATTGTCCACTCGACTACCGCTAAGGTAAGTCTGTGTAGGTGCATGTCCAGTTGTGTCAAAACATTGTGTGTTACAACCACTACTTAGCTAAAGAATATCACAAAGAAAACGTTTAAATAACGTGTATTGTTTTGTTGTTGTTTTTTCCCCTTCAATTCAAGCAGTTGCAGAGAGTTGTTACTATGGCACTGAAATCCCTTTACCTTGTATGCGAAATTTAAAAACTGGACCTTATTTTCAGTAGCTTCAGTGTTAGAAGTCAAGATCACTCATATAAAAATAGTATAGTCTTTAGGCTCGCTCGCCATTTGTGCTCAAGCACACCACTAGTATAGCATGTATGTATGTGGGATGGTACGTATGCCCTTTAAACACGCGCGCGTGGAACGTTTTTATCCAAAAAACACGGCTTTTTAGGCTTGACCCCAGTTTATTCTGAAACTACAGCATTAAGCAAGCCTTACTTTATACTTAAGCGCAGAAGTCTGAGAAAATTCCTGCGAAAATGCTTGCTTTTCAAGAAACAAAAAGTTGATTCAACCGGTTACTATGGCATTGAAGACCCTTTTCCAGACTTAATTTCAAAACTTCGCCGTTTTATGGGGGATACGGAGTGCCGGTTGTTGGTTTTCAAGAGCCGTTGGTAGTCAGAGAATGCCGTAGTATTAATGCTAAGGAAGCTACTACTTTTCGAGAGAAGCTGAGGTAAGTACGTAATTCCATATTTGTTAACTAAATATGCAAAATTAACTCTGGCCTTTCTTTTTTGTACCTAAGAGCTTGTCAACAGTGACTGGTAAATTCAAATTGTCAGATTGGCTCAAATTTGGTACTACAAAAGTTACCACTGCTTAAGAAAATGAGGTAAGAAAGTTATTTTGTATTTGTGTGCTAAAATTGATTGTCTTTTGTTTTTGTAGGTGAGAGCTTGTTGTCAATAATTCAAGGTAATTCTGATGGTCAAAGTAACTTCAATTTGATACTACAGAAGTTATCAATGCTCAAGAATGATGTAAGTAGTAATTCCATATTTGTTGGCTAAAATTACAAATAATAACACTGGTTTATTTTTTATCGTAGCTGAGAGCTTGTTCAAGAATTAGCTACTGGTGATTGAGATTATCAGAATGGTTGATGTTTGATACAAAAGTTACCATTAATTAGGTAGAGAGAGATTTTGTGCTTGTTTGCTGAAATCAAATGTCATAACTGCTATTATAGTGTTTGCATGAAGTAAGCTAAAAATAGTAACATTTTATGTTACCTAACTAACAAGCTCTCAGCTACGATAAAAAATAAACCAGTGTTATTATTTGTAATTTTAGCCAACAAATATGGAATTTACTTACCTCATTCTTGAGTATTGATAAATTCTGTAGTATCAAATTGAAGTTACTTTGACCATCTGAATTACCTTGAATTCTTGACAACAAGCTCTCACCTACAAAAACAAAAGACAATCAATTTAGCACACATTTACAAAATAACTTTCTTGACTCATTTTCTTGAGCAGTGGTAACTTTTGTAGTACCAAATTTGAGTCATTCTGACTGTTTGAATTTACCAGTCACTGTTGGCAACAAGCTCTTAGCTATAAAAAAGAAAGGCCAGAGTTATTTTTGCATATTTAGCTAACAAATATGAAATTACGTACTTACCTCAGCATCCCTGGAGTAGTAGTAGCTTCTTTAGCATTAATACTTTATGTGCTTACATACGTTTTAAGAAGTAGTGATAGCTCTCTTAGTACTGACTACAGGTGGCTCTTGACAACTAACAAGCTGCACTTAGCCGGAAAAAAGGCGAAGCTTTGAATTATAATCTGGTAAAGGGTCTTCAATGCAACCTTTAATTTTAACAATCAAATACAAAATTACCTTCTTACCTCATATTCTTGAGATGTGGTAACTTCTGTAGTATCAAATTGTAGCCACTCTGACTATCTGAATTTACCAGTCACTCTTGACAAAAAGTTCTCAAATACAAAAAAGAATGGTCAGAGTTATTTTTGTATTTTTAGCTAGCAAATATGGAATTACGTATTTACCTCAGCTTCCCCCAAATATTGATAGCCTCCTTAGCATTAATATTAAAACATTCTGACTGTTGACAACAAACAATTGGCACTTCGTAGCCTCCCAAAACGGCGAAGTTTTGAAAATTAAGTCTGGTAAAGGGTCTTCAATGCCTTAGTAACCGGTGGCAGCAACTGTTCCTGACTTGAAAAACAAACGTTTTCGCAGGAATTCTCTCACAATTTTTAGTCCAAGTTTAAAGTAAGACCTGGTTAATGTCGTAGTATCCCAAGAAACTGGGGTCAAGCCTGAAAAGCCGTGTTTTTTGGAGAAAAAATGCCCCCCGCGTCCGTGCTTGAGAGGCATATGTACCATCCATACATACTTACATACATATACATATAACATATACCCAATTTTGCATTATCCACCCCTAATACTGTCTCGCTCGCTCCGCTCGCTCGCCAATAACATATACCCAATTTTTCATTATCCACCTCTAATAGTATCTCGCTCGCTTTGCTCGCTCGATAATCAACTAGTGATGTGCTTGAGCACAAATGGCGAGCGAGCCTGCCTAGTTAGGTAACATAAAACTACATTATTGTTACTATGTTTTAGCTTAGTTCATGCAAACAATAAATAGCAGTTATGACCTCTTATTTCAGCAAACAAATACAAAATTACTCTCTTACCTGATTAATGGTAACTTCTGTAGTATCAAACATCTGCCATTCTGATACCAGTAACTCTTGGACAAGCTCTCAGCTACAATAAATAAAAAAAACCAGTGTTATTATTTGTAATTTAAGCCAACAAATATGGAATTACTACTTACCTCAATTTCCTCAGTATTGATAACTTCTGTAGTATCAAGGTTTAGTTTTTATGACTATCTGAATTACCGTGAATCCTTGACAACAAGCTCTCAGCTACAAAAACAAAAGACCATCAATTTTAGCACACAAATACAAAATTACTTTCTTGCCTGAGCAGTGGTAATTTCTGTAGTATCAAATTTAAGCCATTCTGACTATTTGAATTTACCAGTTACTGTTGACAACAAGCTCTTAGCTACATAAAAGAAAGGCCAGAGTTATTTTTGCATATTTAGCTAATAAAAATGGAATTACGTACTTACCTCGCATTCCCTAGAGTAATAGTAGCCACCTTAGCATTAATATTACAGCATTCTGACTACCAATGGCTCTTGATTTGACAACCAACAATCGGCACTTCGTATCCTCCTCAAACGGCGAAATTTTGAAATTAAGTCTGGAAAAGGGTCTTCAATGCCATAGTAACCAGTCGCAGCAACTTTTGTGTCTTGAAAAACAAGTGTTTTAGCAGGAATTTTCTCACACTTCGGAGCTTAAGTTAAAATAAGGCTTACTTAACGCTTTTATTAAACTGGGGTCAAGCCTAAAAAGCTGTGTATCTTGGAGAAAAAAAGGGAACCACCGCACGCGTTTAAAGGGCATTCATACCATCCATACACACACACACATGTATATTATATATATATATATATACTAGTGGTGTGCTTGAGCATAAATGGCGAGCGAGCCTGATAGTTAGGTAACATAAAACTAAGTATTGTTACTATGTTTTAGCTTAGTTCATGCAAACACCATAATTTCAGCAAACAAATACAAAATCACTCTCTTACCTTATTAATGGTAACTTTTGTAGTATCAAACATCTGCCATTCTGATAATCTCAATTACCAGTAATCTTGAACAAGCTCTCAGCTTTAGCCAACAAATATGGAATTACTGCTTACCTCAATTTCCTGAGTATTGATAACTTCTGTAGTATCAAATTGAAGTTACTTTGACTATCTGAATTACTTCGAATTCTTGACAAGCACTCAGCTACAAAAACAAAAGACCATCAATGTTAGCACACAAATACAAAATTACTTTCTTACCTCATTTTCTTGAGCAGTAGTAACTTCCGTAGTATCAAATATATGCTATTCTGGCTATTTGAATTTACCAGTCACTTTGACAACAAGCTCTTAGCTACAAAAAAAGAAAGGCCAGAGTTATTTTTGCATATAGTAGCTAACAAATATGGAATTACGTACTTACCTAAGCTTCACGGGAGTAGTAGTAGCTTCCTTAGCATTAATATTACAGCATTCTGACTATCAATGGCTCTTGACAACAAACAAGCAGCACTCCGTATCCCCCCTAAAACGGCGAAGTTTTGAAATTACATTTGGAAAAGGGTCTTGAATGCCATAGTAACCGGTCTCAGCAACTTTTTGTGTCTTGAAAAACAAGGGTTTTCGCCAGAATTTTCTCACACTTCGGAGCTTAAGTTTGAAGTAAGGCTTGTTTAATGCTGTAGTTTCAGAATAAACTTGGGTCAAGCCTAAAAAGCCGATTTTTTAGGAGTAAAAAGTTCCCCGCGCACGCATTTAAGGGGCATACGTACAATCCATACACACATTATCACATATATACATACTAGTGGTGTGCTTGAGCACAAATGGCGAGCGAGACACTTACAGGGGTAACACAATTGAAAATTGGGGATGTTTGTTTATTTGTATATATGTTTGGACGTACGTATGTAATTAAACGCACACGCGGGAAACTTTTTTCTCCAAAAAACACGGCTTTTTTGGCTTGACCCCACTTTATTCTGAAACTATAGCATTAAGCAAGCCTTACTTTATACTTAAAGCTCCAAAGTGCGAGAAAATTCCTGCGAAAACGCTTGCTTTTCAAGAAACAAAAAGTTGATTCGACCGGTTACTATGGCATTGAAGACCCTTTTCCAGACTTAATTTCAAAACTTCGCCGTTTTAGGGGGGATACGGAGTGCCGATTGTTGGTTGTCAAGAGCCATTGTTAGTCAGAATGTCATAGTATTAATGCTAAGGAAGCTACTACTACTCTAGGGAAGCTGAGGTAAGTACTTAATTCCATATTTGTTAGCTAAATATGCAAAATAACTCTGGCCTTTCTTTTTTGTAGCTAAGAGCTTGTTGTCAACAGTGACTGGTAAATTCAAACAGTCAGAATGGCTCAAATTTGGTACTACAAAAGTTACCACTGCTCAAGAAAATGAGGTATGAAAGTAGTTTTTTATTTGTGTGGTGCTAAAATTGATTGTCTTTTGTTTTTGTAGCTTGTTGTCAAGAATTCGAGTTAATTCAGATAGTCAAAGTAATTTAAATTTGATACTACAGAAATTATCAATACTCAGGAAATTGAGGTAAGTAGTAATTCCATATTTGTTGGCTAAAATTACAAATAATAACACTGGTTTATTTTTTATCGTAGCTGAGAGCTTGTTCAAGAGTTACTGGTAATTGAGATTATCAGAATGGCAGATGTTTGATACTACAAAAGTTACCATTAATCAGGTACGAGAGTGATTTTGTATTTGTTTGCTGAAATACAAGGTCATAACTGCTATTATAGTTTTTGCATGAACTAAGCTAAAATATAGTAACAATTCTTAGTTTTATGTTACCTACTATCAGGCTCGCTCGCCATTTGTGCTCAAGCACACCACTAGTTAGGTAACATAAAACTACAGTATTGTTACTATGTTTTAGCTTGGTTCATGCAAACACTATTATAGCAGTTATGATCTTTTATTTCAGCAAACAAATACAAAATCACTCTCCTATCTGATTTGTTAACTTTTGTAGTATCAAACATCTGCCATTCTGATAATTTCAATTACTAATAACTCTTGAACAAGCTCTCAGCTACGATTAAAAAAAAAACAACAGTGTTATTATTTGTAATTTTAGCCAACAAATATGGAATTACTACTTACCTCAATTTCCTGAGTATTGATAATTTCTGTAGTATCAAATTTAAATTACTTAGACTATCTGAATTAACTCGAATTCTTGACAACAAGCTCTCAGCTACAAAAACAATAGACAATCAATTTTAGCACACAAATAAAAAACTACTTTCTTACCTCATTTTCTTGAGCAGTGGTAACTTTTGTAGTACCAAATTTGAGCCATTCTGACTGTTTGAATTTACCAGTCACTGTTGAAAACAAGCTCGTAGCTACAAAAAAGAAAGGCCTGAGTTATTTTGCATATTTAGCTATCAAATATGGAATTACGTACTTACCTAAGCTTCACGGGAGTAGTAATAGCTTCCTTAGCATTAATACTACGGCATTCTGACTACCTATGGCTCTTGACAACCAACAATCGGCACTCCGTATCCCCCTAAAACAAAGAAGTTTTAAAATTAAGTCTGGAAAAGGGTCTTCAATGCCATAGTAACCGGTCAAATCAACTTTTTGTTTCTTGAAAAGCAAGCGTTTTCGCAGGAATTTTCTCACACTTCGGAGCTTAAGTATAAAGTAAGGCTTACTTAATGCTGTAGTTTCAGAATCAACTGGGGTCAAGCCTAAAAAAGCCGTGTTTTTAGGAGAAAAAAGTTCCCCGCGCACGCGTTTAAAGGGCATACGTACCATCCATACATACATACATATATACTAGTGGTGTGCTTGAACACAAATGGCGAGCGAGCCTGATAGTTAGGTAACATAAAACTAAGTATTGTTACTACGCTTTAGCTTAGTTCATGCAAACACTATAATAGCAGTTGTGACATTTTATTTCAGCAAACAAATACAAAATCACTCTCTTACCTGATTAATGATAACTTTTGTAGTATCAAGCATCTGCCATTCTGATAATCTTAATTACAAGTACCTCTTGAACAAACTCTCAGCTACGATAAAAAGATAAACCACAGTGTTATTATTAGTAATTTTAGCATACAAATATGGAATTACTACTTACCTCAATTTTCTGAGTATTGATAAATTCTGTAGTATCAAATTTAACTCACTTTGACTATCTGAATTACCGTGAATTATTGACAACAAGCTCTCAGCTACAAAGACAAAAGATAATCAATTTTAGCACACAAATAAAAAATTACTTTCTTACCTCATTATCTTGAGCAGTGGTAACTTTTGTAGCGCCAAATTTGAGCCAATCTGACTATTTGAAATTACCAGTCACTGTTGACAAGCTCTTAGCTACAAAAAAGAAAGGCCAGAGTTAATTTTGCAAATTTAGCTAACAAATATGGAATTGCGTGTACTTACCTCAGCTTCCCTCGAGAAGTAGTAGTTGCCTTAGCATCAATACTACGGCATTCTGACTATCAATGGCTCTTGACAACCAACAATGGGCACTCCGTATCCCCATAAAACGGCGAAGTTTTGAAACTAAGTCTGGAAAAGGGTCTTCAATGCCATAGTAACCGGTTGAATCAACTTTTTGTTTCTTGAAAAGCAAGCGTTTTCGCAGGAATTTTCTCACACTTCTGCGCTTATGTATAAAGTAAGGCTTGCTTAATGCTGTAGTTTCAGAATAAACTGGGGTCAAGCCTAAAAAGCCGTGTTTTTAGGAGAAAAATGTTTCCCGCGCGCGTGTTTAAAGGGCATACGTATCGTCCATACATATATACATATATACATACTAGTGGTGTGCTTGAGCACAAATGGCGAGCGAGCCTTAAACTTCACTATTGTTAAACTATTGATTTTAACAACTAACATTCAAACCACTAAAATAAAGTCGAGTTGTTAAATTACGCATATGCGGTAAAGGGATTTCAGTGCCATAGTAACAACTCTCTGCAACTGCTTGAATTGAAGAAAAAACAACAACAAAAAACAATACATTTAAACGTTTTCTTTGTGATATTCTTTAGCTAAGTAGTGGCTGTAACACACAATGCTTTGACACAACTGGACATGCACCTACACAGACTTACCTTCGCGGTAGTCTAGTTGACAATGTATTTTCAAGTAATACTGCTGCGCACGGCTTATAACCATGACAAAGAGCGCATTGACTTACCACCGCCACTAACTCGAATAGAAATGGAAGTCCCTTAAGTTTTCATGTTTTAACTGCACCCGCAAAAGAATTCAAAACGGTAAACAATTCAATTTCTAGGGTGATACGGGTACTGATCGATAAACCAGAGGATTATGTTTAGTGCAATTTGGGACGGGGTCACCCACATAACTAACACAAAAACGCGAGGGTCAAAGTACAAAATTACATACGTACGTCCAAACATATAAATAAACTAGGTGTGCTTAAGCACAAATATCGAGCGAGCCTGATTTAGGTAACATAAAACTACAGTATTGTTACTATGTTTTAGCTTAGTTCATGCAAATACTACAATATCAGCAAACAAATACAAAATCACTCTTACCTGATTAATGGTAACTTCTGTAGTATCAAACATCTGCCATTCTGATACCAGTAACTCTTGGACAAGCTCTCAGCTACGATAAAAAATAAAAAAACCAGTGTTATTATTTGTAATTTTAGCCAACAAATATGGAATTACTACTCACCTCAATTTCCTGAGTATTGATAACTACTGTAGTATCAAATTTAAGTTACTTTGACTATGTGAATTACCTCACATTATTGACAACACGCTCTCAGCTACAAAAACAAAAGACAATCAATGTTAGCACACAAATACAAAATTTCTTTCTTACCTCATTTTCTCGAGCAGTAGTAACTTCCGTAGTAGCCATTCTTACTACTTGAATTTACCAGTCACTGTTGATAACAAGCTCTTAGCTACAAAAAAGAAAGTCCAGAGTTATTTTTGCATATTTAGCTAACAAATATGGAATTATGTACTTACCTCAGCTTCCCTCGAGTAGTAGTAGCTTCCTTTACTACGGCATTCTGACTACCAATGGCTCTTGACAACCAACAATCGGCACTCCGTATCCTCCTAAAACGGGGAAGTATTGAAATTAAGTCTTCAATGCCATAGACCAGTCGAATCAACTTTTTGCTGTAGTTTCAGAATAAACTGGGGTCAAGCCTAAAAAGCCGTGTTTTTAGGAGAAAAAAGTTCCCCGCGCGTGCGTTTAAAGGGCATACGTACCATCCACACATACATATAATATACATATAACATATTATTGAAAAAACTGACTAGCACAATAAACTGAATATGATAAACTAAAATGATACAACTAGGTGACAACCACAAAACAATGCATCTAGTGATATAGCTTGTGGCAATATGCACATACATAATGCTTTAGGTTAAATACATGACAATGTATAGTTGTAAGTGTTTATTTCCAACACTCCTCCTCACTTGCAACTGGGCATGACTCTAACTCCAGCCAAAAACTGTAACTTGACAAGTTGATCATGACCAAGACCTTTTGTCAACATGTCTGCGATCATTTCCTCTGTTGGGCAATATCTCAGCTGAACTACTCCATTACGAACAAGTTCTCGGATGAAATGATATTTAATTTCGATGTGTTTTGTACGTCCATGGAATTGAGGATTTTTTGCTATCTGTATAGCCGATTGGTTGTCCTCATAGACAATAAGCTCCTCCACTGAACTCGCACACAACTCTGAAATGAGTAGTCTCATCCACACTGCTTCTTGTCCTGCACTTGCCAGAGCCATATACTCGGCCTCTGCTGTTGACAGTGCAACACATGATTGTTTTTTGCTTCTCCAGCTCACTGGACAACTGCCAATCTGGAAAAAATAGCCAGATGTAGATTTTCTGTCATCCAAATCTCCTCCCCAATCTGAGTCAGAGTATCCAACACATTTGCTTGACGTTTCCTTGCTGTAAAGCAGACCAAATTTTGTAGTGCCTTTCAGATATCTCATAATTCTCTTCACTCCGATCCAATGCTGAGTATTTGGTCGTGATGAAAACTTGGCAACATTGTTCACGGCATATGTAATATCTGGTCTAGTTCCAACAGATAAATACATGAGGCTTCCAACAGCTGACTGATACATTTTTTGGTCAAATTTCTCTTCATCTTCTGTGCCCTTTACCAATTTGGTACAAGTGTCAACAGGAGTCTTCACTGACTTAGCATCCTCCATGCCAAATTTTTTAAGAAGATTTTGAGTGTAGACAGGCTGACCAATCCAGACTTCATTTGCTTCATCATTCTGAACTACTTTCAACCCAAGGAAATAGTGAAGCTTTCCCATGTCCTTGATATCGAAACGCTTGGCCAGTGCTTGCTTAACATTCTTCAATTGCTCCTCCTTTTTAGCTGCAAGAACAATGTCATCCACATACACTCCAATATTGAACATTTCTCCTTCACATCTTCTGTAGATACAAGGATCACTCTCACTTTGAATAAATCCCATTATATTCAGTTGATCGTTCAACACAGAATTCCAACAGCGAGGTGATTGTTTTAAACCATAAATGCTTTTCTCCAGTTTACACACAAGATGTTCTTCTCCCCTCTTGATGAAACCGTCTGGCTGCTTCATATATACTTCCTCCTCAAGTTCTCCATTGAGAAAGGCAGTAGTAACATCAATCTGATGAATCTGTAAGTCATTCTGTACAGCCAGTGCAATCAGAGCACGAAGTGATTCCAGTCTAATCACCGGACAGAAAGTTTCATCATAGTCAGTGCCGAACTTCTGTGAAAAACCTTGAGCTACTAAGCGAGCTTTATAACGTTCCACTGAACCATCTGCTAAAATCTTGACTTTGAATACCCATTTACTGCCAACTGGTGTTCGATCTTTTGGTAATTCTGTTAAAGTCCAGACTTTATTGTCATCTAGAGACTTAATCTCCTTTGCCATTGCTTCCACCCACTTTTCTTTATCAGAACTCTCCAATGCTTCATCCAATGTAGTCGGTGTTGTTGGCTCCCTTGCTTGACTATCACTAATGCTTGCTCTTTCTCCATAAAATTCTGGAGTTTGCTTCGCTCTCTCAGAGCGTCTCAGAACAGGCTGCACAGTAGCCTCTGAAGTAGCAACTTCATTTTCTAGATGATCAGAAGACTCTTCAGTATTAAGTTCCAACTCCACAAAATGTTTTTCTTCTTCTGTACACAACGTTTCTCCAATTTCACTATTGGTACTTTTTTCATTGAAATGAACATCTCGACTGTAAATCACTCTTGATCTGCTCGAATCATAGAGTCTATAACCTTTCGTTTCCTCTCCATAGCCCAGGAAAATACATTTTCTTGACTTTGAATCCAATTTTTTTTTTCATCCTTGGCTACATGAGCATATGCGTCACATCCAAAAACACGCAAGTGCTCTACTTGTGGCTTCTGTTTCATCCACGCTTCAAATGGAGTCATGTCTTCAATAGCCTTAGTCGGACTTCTATTTCTCAGATAAACTGCAGTAGATACAGCTTCTGCCCAAAATGCTTGAGGTAGTTTAGCATCAACCAACATAGAACGCAGTGTCTCAACTAGAGTCCTGTTCATCCGTTCAGCTATACCATTTTGCTCGGGTGATTTGGGAACTGTACGCTCATGACGTATCCCTTCTGACTTCAAGTAGTCCTTGAATTCAGTAGAAAGATATTCACCTCCATTGTCAGAACGTAGAACTTTTAGGTGTTTTCCACTGGATCTCTCCACTAGAGCCTTCCACTTCAGGAAATAATTGAATACTTCATCCTTTTTCTTCAAAACATAGACCCATGTGTAGTGGGAGAAATCATCAATGAATGTTAAAAAATACTCAGCTCCACCCAAAGATTTTGCATTCACTTTCCCACATACATCACTATGTACTAAAGCAAGTGGCTCCTTTGCTCTTCCACTATTGCTAGTTGGGAATTGAGTTCTGTGATGTTTGCCTTCCACACATGCCTCACAAAAATCAATTTGCTTCAATGCATTAAAATCAAATCCTCTCACCATCTTGCTTCTTGCGAGTCTTTGAAGATTTTGTATTCCGAGATGCCCAAAACGACGATGCCAGATGTTCTCATTTGTCTTGCGATTTGCAACATTGACTTTCACATTACCCATTGAGCAATTCAAATAATACAGACTTCCAATTTTTGATCCTTCCGCTATTAACTTCCCTTTTGCATTATATATTTGGCAACCTTTCTCATTGAAATCAGTAGTGTTGCCCAATTCCGTCGCCTTTGAAATGCTCAGTAAATTGTAAGACAACTTTGGCACATACAGAACATCAAGTAATCTGCACTCGTTCCATTTCTCGTCTGGCAGTTTCATATTCACAAAAATTATTCCTCTGCCAGTTGCCTTCAAGGTGCGTCCATCTCCAATCGAAACATCAATAGGATGTTTCAAATCTTCAAGTTTGTCAAACAGTTCACTGTCACAGCACATATGACAGCTTGCTCCCGAGTCTATAATCCATTTACTAGGAGTACTAGCTGAGAGCACTTTGTGACTGACCATCAGAGCATCACTTCCGCTGTCTGCGCTGCACTCGTCCACTACAGAAGCTTTGTTTGCTTTCTGCTTTCCATGGCGGTTAGGCCTAAACTTCTTCTTCTCACCAGATAGGAGATGACAATTCCGCTTGATATGACCTGTTTTCCCACAATGAAAACACTCCACAGATTTCCTTTTGAATCTACTTGTCATTGCCTTTTCATGACTTGATCCAGATCCTTCACGATCCTTCAATTTTCTCTCCTCGTGTAACAAACGCTCTGTTACTACGTCCAAATTTGGTACGTCAGTACTTGCCTCTAGAGCTGTTACCAACATGTTGAAAGGCTCAGGTAAACTTGCCAAAAGATGCACCACTCGATCCTCCTCTTTGATTGGATCACCTATGACAGCAAGTCCCTCAAATAACTCTGTCAAAACTTTTATGTGCTTCTGGACTGACTCCCCTTCTTTCAACCTCAATGAATACAGTTTTCTGCGAAGTTCCAGCTTATTTGCCCATGTTTTCTTTTGAAATTGATCAGACAACTTCTTCCAGACTACAATAGGGTCATCAGGCTCCCCTAGTAGATACAGCAATGAGGGCTCAACGGACAAAACAATAGTAGCTAGAGCACGGTCCCTTCTGCTCATGAATTTCGCATATTTTTCAGCTTGTGCTTGACCAGGAGCACCTTCTGTTCCATTCACAATGTTCCATAGTCCATCTTTTATCAATGCCATGCGACACTGAATTTTCCAGGTTGGATAATTTGAACCATTCAATGGAACCAGAGTGACAGATTTTGATTCTGCCATATTTCACTCCTCTACAGCTAGCAGTCCTTAAATATCCACCAGCTAAATCTCTGCCCAAGTGTCTGGGCCCATAACCTATTGAAAAAACTGACTAGCACAATAAACTGAATATGATAAACTAAAATGATACAACTAGGTGACAACCACAAAACAATGCATCTAGTGATATAGCTTGTGGCAATATGCACATACATAATGCTTTAGGTTAAATACATGACAATGTATAGTTGTAAGTGTTTATTTCCAACACATATACCCGATTTTGCATTATCCACCCCTAATACTGTCTCGCTCGATTCGCTCGCTCGCTTACTAGTGATATGCTTGAGCACATATGGCGAGCGAGCCTGACAGTTAGGTAACATAAAAACTACAGTATTATTACTCTGTTTTAGCTTAGTTCATGCAAACACTATAATAACAGTTATGATCTTTTGTTTCAGCAAACAAATACAAAATCACTCTCTTACCTGATTAATGGTAACTTTTGTAGTATCAAACATCTGCCATTCTGAAAATCTCAATTACCAGTAACTCTTGGACAAGCTTTCAGCTACACCAACAAAATATGGAATTACTACTTAACTCAATTTTCTGAGTATTGCTAACTTCAATTTAACTTACTTTGACTATCTGAATTACCTCGAAATCTTGGCAACAAGCTCTCAGCTACAATAGCAAAAGATAATCAATTTTAGCACACAAACACAAAATTACTTTCTTACCTCATTTTCTTGAGCAGTGGTAACTTTTATAGTGCCAAATTTGAGCCATTCTGACTATTTGAATTTACCAGTCACTGTTGACAACAAGCTCTTTAGCTACATAAAAAAAGGCCAGAGCTATTTTTGCATATTTAGCTAACAAATATAGAATTACCTACTTACCTCAGCTTCCCTCGAGTAGTAGTAGCTTCCTTAGCATTAATACTACGGCATTCTGACTACCAATGACTCTTGACAACCAACAATCGGCACTCCGTATCCCCCTAAAAAACGGCGAAGTTTTGAAATTAAGTCTGGAAAAGGGTCTTCAATGCCATAGTAACCGGTCGAATCAACTTTATGTGTCTTGAAAAGCAAGCATTTTCGCAGGAATTTTCTCACACTTCTGAGCTTAAGTATAAAGTAAGGCTTGCTTAATACTGTAGTTTCAGAATAAACTGGGGTCAAGCCTAAAAAGCCGTGTTTTTTTGGAGAAAAAAGTTTCCCCCGCGCGCGTTTAAAGGGCATACGTACCATACATACATACATACATATATACTAGTGGTGTGCTTGAGCACAAATGGCGAGCGAGCCTGATAGTTAGGTAACATAAAATGTTACTATTTTTAGCTTACTTCATGCAAACACTATAATAGCAGTTATGACATTTGATTGCAGCAAACAAATACAAAATCACTCTCTTACCTGATTAATGGTAACTTTTGTGGTATCAAACATCAACCATTCTGATAATCTCAATCACCAGTAACTCTTGAATAAGCTCTCAGCTACGATAAAAAATAAACCAGTGTTATTATTTGTAATTTTAGCCAAAAAATATGGAATTACTACTTACATCATTCTTGAGTATTGATAACTTCTGTAGTATCAAATTGAAGTTACTTTGACCATCTGAATTACCTTGAATTCTTGACAAGCTCTCACCTACAAAAACAAAAGACAATCAATTTTAGCACACAAATACAAAATTACTTTCTTACCTCATTTTCTTGAGCAGCTCTTAGCTACAAAAAAGAAAGGCCAGAGTTAATTTTGCAAATTTAGCTAACAAATATGGAATTACGTACTTACCTCAGCTTCCCTCGAGAAGTAGTAGCTTCCTTAGCATTAATACTACGGCATTCTGACTACCAACGGCTCTTGACAACCAACCCGGCACTCCGTATTCCCCCATAAAACGGCGAAGTTTTGAAATTAAGTCTGGAAAAGGGTCTTCAATGCCATAGTAACCAGTCGAATCAACTTTTTGTTTCTTGAAAAGCAAGCATTTTCGCAGGAATTTTCTCACACTTTGGAGCTTAAGTATAAAGTAAGGCTTGCTTAATGCTGTAGTTTCAGAATGAACTGGGGTCAAGCCTACAAAGCCGTGTTTTTTGGAGAAAAGAGTTCCCCGCGCGCGCGTTTAAAGGGCATACGTACCATCCCACATACATTACATATAACATATACCCGATTTTGCATTATCCACCCCTAATACTGTCTCGCTCGCTTCGCTCACTCGCCAACTAGTGGTGCGCTCGAATAGCGCAAATGCATGGCGAGCGAGCAGACTCTTTTTACAGAAAAATAGGACAGAAATTACATCTAACTGTAGTGCACAGTGTAACCCTTTCCATTCTCAGTTAGCATCAGAGAATCTAAAGTCTCTGATCCCAGACTAAACTAACAGAATTACCTGAATAAACTTCGAAAGCAATGGTTAAGAAGCGCAGCTTGACAAAGACTTCACAATTGTTTCAAGAAGAGAGTAGCTGTAAACTTTTTGGTTGAAACAAAGTTGCGTAAGGCAGTGCAGCAGGATTCTCCGCGCTCGTTAATTGAAAAATACTGGAACTGTGAACGCTTTACCTAACTTACATAATTAGAAGCGCGGGCGAAAACTGAAGTCTCACGTACCCCATAAACAGATAAACTAGTGATGTGCTTGAGCACAAATGGCGAGCGAGCCCAAAGACTATACTATTTTTATATTAATGATTTTGACTTCTAACACTGAAGCTACTGAAAATAAGGTCCAGTTTTTTAATTTCGCATACACGGTAAAGGGATTTCAGTGCCATAGTAACAACTCTCTGCAACTGCTTGAATTGAAGGGAAAAAACAACAACAAAACAATACACGTTATTTAAAAGTTTTCTTTGTGATATTCTTTAGCTAAGTAGTGGTTGTAACACACAATGCTTTGACACAACTGGACATGCACCTACACAGACTTACCTTCGTGGTAGTCTAGTGGACAATGTATTTTCAAGTAAATACTGTTGCGCACGGCTTATAACCATGACAAAGAGAGCATTGACTTACCACCGCCACAAACTCGAATAGAAATGGAAGTCCCTTAAGTTTTCAAGTTTTAACTGCACCCGCAAAAGAATTAAAAACGGTAAACAATTCAATTTCTAGGGTGATAAGGGTACTGATCGATAAACCAGAGGATTCTGTTTAGTGCAATTTGGGACGGGGGCGACCACATAACTAACACATAAACGCGAGGGTCAAAGTACAAAATGACATACATACGTCCATACATATATTATACAAATAAACTAGTGATGTGTTTGAGCACAAATGGCGAGCGAGCCTAAAGACTATACTATTTTTATATGAATGATTTTGACTTCTAACACTGAAGCTACTAAAAATAAGGTCCAGTTTGTTTATTTAGCATTCAGGGTAAAGGGATTTCAGCGCCATAGTAACAACTAACTCTCTGCAACTGCTTGAATTGAAGGGAAAAAACAACAACAAAACAATACACGTTATTTAAAAGTTTTCTTTGTGATATTCTTTAGCTAAGTAGTGGTTGTAACAACACACAATGCTTTGACACAACTGGACATGCACCTACACAGACTTACCTTCGCAGGGACAATGTATTTTCAAGTAAATACTGTTGCGCACGGCTTATAACCATGACAAAGAGCGCATTGACTTACCACCGCCACTAACTCGAATAGAAATGGAAGTCCCTTAAGTTT